>Ga0099822_1009319_pt1 | contig 12382 bp, 9 predicted proteins | sample CowpeawhiteBW_FD_76839 | JGI IMG/M metagenome (GOLD analysis project Ga0099822, IMG submission 76839) | Root nodule microbial communities of legume samples collected from California USA - Cow pea white BW | ecosystem: Host-associated > Plants > Roots > Nodule | place: USA: California | collected... | reverse complement strand
CGCGCTGAACTCCGGCGGCGGCACCTTCCAGGCCGATGCCGACCTGATACTCGGTGGCACGATCTCGGGCCAGGGCTCCCTCACCAAGAGCGGCGCAGGTACGCTGGTTCTCGCCGGCTCCAGCACCTATCAGGGAGCGACGGCCGTCAATGCCGGCAGGTTTCAGGCGGGCGCGGCCAATAGCTTCTCAGCCGGCAGTGCCTTTACCGTGGCGAGCGGAGCGGTCCTCGATCTCAACAGCTTCAACCAGACCGTCGGTTCGCTGGCCGGCGCCGGCGCAGTCGCGCTCGGTTCGGCGACATTGACGACCGGCGGCGACGGCACCAGCACCACGTTTTCCGGCAGTATCTCCGGGAGCGGCGGGCTGACCAAGAGCGGCGCGGGCACGCTGGTTTTCACTGGCAGCAGCGGCTATACGGGCGCGACCAACATCAATGGCGGCGTGCTGCAGGTCGATGGCGCGATCACAAGCTCCTCAGCGGTCAACGTCAGCGTCGGCGGCACTTTGACCGGCACCGGTCTTGTCGATCCTCCGAACACGGTGAGCATTGGCTCCGGCGCGACGCTCGCGCCCGGCAATGCCACGCCGGGGTCGTCGATGACGATCGCCGGCAATCTCGCCTTTCAGTCCGGCGCGCTGTACGTGGTCAATCTCAATCCGGCAACCGCGTCCTTTGCCAACGTCACCGGCACGGCAGCGCTCGGCGGGGCGACCGTCAATGCGATCTTCGCCAATGGCAGCTACGTCGCGAAGCAATACTCCATTCTGACGGCGAGCGGCGGCGTCAGCGGGACCTTCGCCGGCCCGGTCAATACCAATCTGCCTGCGGGATTCAGCTCCTCCCTCAGCTACGACGGTAACCATGCTTTCCTCAATTTGGTGCTGAACTTCACCGGCCTCACCATCCCCGGCGGATTGAACGCCAATCAGCAGGCCGTTGGAAACGCGCTCTCCAATTCCTTCGCCAGCGTCGGTACGATTCCGCTCGTCTTCGGTGCGCTCACGCCGGCAGGGCTGACGCAAGCCTCCGGCGAGCTCGCAACCGGGTCCCAGCAGACAACGTTCGACGCGATGAACCTGTTTGTCGGATTGCTGACTGACCCCTTCATGGCGCGCAACGGAGGCAACGGCTCCGCGGGCGGTGCCACCGGTTATGCGGAAGATGCCTATGCGGCGGCGAGCCGGCGGACCGATGCCTTCGCGATGGTCACCAAGGCGCCGCCGCGCCTGCCGGTCGAGCCGCGCTGGAGTGTCTGGGTCTCCGGCTTCGGCGGCTCGCAATCGACCGACGGCAGTGCCGCGACCGGCTCGAACAACACGACGAGCCGCATCTATGGAACGGCGGTCGGCGTCGACTATCTGATCTCGCCGAACACGCTGGCGGGTGTTGCGCTCGCCGGTGGCGGCACCAATTTCAGCGTCAACGGTCTCGGCTCCGGCCGCTCCGACCTGTTCCAGGCCGGTGCATATGTCCGCCACACCAACGGCCCGACCTATCTCACCGCCGCGCTCGCCTATGGCTGGCAGGATATCACCACTGATCGCTTCGTGACGATCGCGGGCGTCGATCATCTGCGCGCGGAGTTCAACGCCAACGCCTGGTCCGGCCGCATCGAGGGCGGCTACCGCTTCGTGTTGCCATGGGCGGGCGGCATCGGGATCACGCCTTACGCCGCAGGCCAGTTCACCAGCTTTGAGTTGCCGGGCTACGCGGAGACGGCTGTCTCCGGCGCGAGCGCCTTTGCACTGGCTTACAACGCCAAGAGCGTCACCGACAGCCGCAGCGAACTCGGCCTGCGCGCCGACAGGTCCTTCGCGATGCAGGACGGCATCCTGACGCTGCGCGGCCGCGCCGCCTGGGCGCATGATTTCAATCCGGACCGCTCGATCGCTGCGACCTTCCAGACGCTGCCGGGCGCGAGCTTCGTCGTCAACGGCGCCGCGCAAGCGTTCGATTCCGCGCTCGCCACCGCATCCGCCGAGATGAAGTGGATCAACGGCTGGTCGGCCGCCGCGACCTTCGAAGGCGAGTTCTCGAACGTGACGCAGAGCTACGCCGGCAAAGGCACGCTGCGTTACACCTGGTAGGCAGAGCCGCCAAGCCCAGTCTCGCCGGGGCAAGCACGTATAAGCCGTAACCCATCGCGCAGGGAAAGCCGGGGTGTTTCCGGTTTCACCTGTGGTCCTACCCCCGGCGCTTTTTTATTGCACCCGGGCCCATGGGTGCGATCGGCACCCGGCTTTCCCTGCGCCGGACGAATGATGTCGCGAGAACGCGGACGAATGACTCACAAGCTGCGCCACATCCTCGCTGTCGTCCCGGCCTTGAGCCGGGACCCATAGCCACGAATGCGCATTGCCTTGCAACGTTGGAGCCACAGCGCGTTTCAACCACGCAATCCTGTGATTATGGGTCCCTGCTTTCGCAGGGACGACAACTGGAAAGAGCCGTGCCCTGACCTATTGTCGTCATGCCGAGCTGGCTTCGGCCAGGCTACTCCGCCGCCCGCTCGCGCAGCCGCTGCGCATAGACGTTGATGATCAGCGCGGCGAGCAGGATCAGGCCGCGGATCAGGATCTTCAGGAAGCTGTCGATATTGACGTGGTCGAGGCCGCTGTTGAGCACGCCGAGCACGAACAGGCCGACGATGGTGTTGCCGATGCCGCCGCGGCCGCCGAACAGGCTGGTGCCGCCGACCACCACGGCCGCGATCGAATCCAAGAGATAGGTGTCGAATTCGTTCTGCTGCGCGCTGCCGAAATGCGCCACCCCGAGCATGCCGCCGATCCCCGAGCAGACCGCCGAGATCACCATCACGCTGCCGAGGATCAGCTTGACGTTGAGGCCGGAAAACTCCGCGGCCTCGCGATTGCCACCGACCATATAGACGTAGCGGCCGAACCGTGTGTAGGTCAGCACCAGATGGCCGCCGAGCAGCATCACGGCGGCAACGATCACGATCCAGGGAATGCCGCCGATCGAACCGGAGCCGAGCGTCGTGATCAGGTCCGGCACCTTGTAGGCGATCTGGCCGCGCACCAGCAGCGCGGAGACGCCGGCGGCGATCTGCATCATCGCCAACGTCATGATGAAGGAGGGGATGCCGATCATGGTCAGCCCCAGCGCGTTGACGACGCCGAGCAGCGCGCACAGCGCCAACGCCAGCAGGATCGCGGCCCAGCCGGGCATCGGGACGTTGGCGATGTTGACGTAGGACTCCTGCAGCGTGAAGTAGGCGACCGCGATGCCGGTCACGTTGGCGATGCTGGCGATCGAGAGATCGATCTCGGCGCAGAGGATCACGAAGGTGAGGCCGACCGCAATGATGCCGGTCACCGAGACTTGCGTGAGGATGTTGCCGACATTGTCGAGCGTCGCAAACGACGGGCTCGCGATGGCAAAGAAGGCGCTGAGAAAGATCAGCGTCAGGAACGGCGCGATGTTGCGCATCTGCGAGCGCAGGAAGGGCGCCAGCCCGCGCGACCGCTGGTGATCCGCTCGCGCTGTCGCGCTGTCACTGCTTGTCATCATGTATCCCCATCACGCCGCTTCCAACAGGCGGTCCTTGCTCACCGCCTCGCCGGCGAATTCTCGCACCACCGTGCCGCGCTTCAGGACCAGGATCCGGTCGGCCAGCGACAGCACCGTCTCCGGCTCCGTCGACAGCACGATGATCGCGAGCCCCTTGGCTCTGAGGTCGCGGACGATGTCGATCACGTCGTTTTTGGCGCCGACGTCCATACCGCGGGTCGGTTCGCACAACACCAAAAGGCGAGGCGGGTAGGTCAGCCATTTTGCCAGCGCCACCTTCTGCTGGTTGCCGCCGGAGAGCATGCCGAGGTCGAGTCCCACGACCGGCGGCCGGATCTGCAATTGCTCGACCTGGCGCTGCGCGATCGCGCGCTCGCGGACCGGCTTGAGCAGCAGGGCGGAGATCCGGTCGAGAATGCTGATCGAGACGTTCTTGTAGACCGGCTCCTGGTGGAACAGCATCGCGCGCCGGCTTTCCGGCACCAGCGCGACACCGGCACGCCGCGCCGCCGCGGTGCTGCGGAACGTCTTGGCGGCGCCGTCGACCGCCAGCGTTCCGCCGTCCGGCCGCAGCTTGCCGAACAGGATGCGCGACAGCTCCAACTGGCCGCAACCCATGAAGCCGTAGATTCCGAGCACCTCGCCGGCGCGGGCCTCGAACGAGACGTCCTGTAGGCTGCGGCCGAGCGAGAGCTGGACGACTTTCAGGACCACCGAACCGTCGCCCGACTGTGGCAGCATAAGATCGTCGGTGTAGCTGTGCTCCAGCACTTCGCCGCCGAGGCCGATCATGGCCTCGATCAGGGCGCCCTTGGTGGTGCTGGCGGAGGCGGTCTCCGCAACTTTCCGCCCGTTCCGGAACACGGTCACGGTGTCGGAGACACGCAGGATGTCTTCGATGAAATGCGAGATGAAGACGATGCTGGCGCCCTCGTCGCGCAGCCTGCGCAGCGTCGCAAACAGACGCTCGACCTCGGGCGGGGAAAGCGCCGAGGTCGGTTCGTCCAGGATGACGATGCGCGCGCCGGAGAACAGCACGCGGGCGATCTCGATGAGCTGTTGCAGGCCGATCGGGAGGGCGCCGAGCCGGCTCATCGGATCGACGTCGATGCCGAAGCGGGCGAGCTGCTCGCCGGCTTCGCGCGCCATCCGCCGCCATTGCACCAGCCCGAGCCGGTTGGTCGGCTGGTTGCCGAGGAAGACGTTCTCGGCCACCGTCAGGTCGGGCGCAACGCTGAGCTCCTGATGCACCATAGCGATGCCGGCTGCGTGCGCGTCGCGGGCCGAGTGGAAGCGGGTCTCCTTGCCATCGAGCATGAAGCGGCCGGAAAACTCCGGATGCACGCCGGCGATGATCTTCATCAGCGTGCTTTTCCCGGCGCCGTTTTCGCCGACGAGGCCATGGATCTCGCCGGCATAGAGCGAAAAGTCGACGCCACGAAGGGCTTCGACACCGCCGAAGGCCTTCGTGATCTGGTTCAACTCGAGGATCGGGGAGCGTCCCTGCGACATGAGGGCCGCTCAGATCAGGAAGTGGTCCTCCATCCATTGCATCCCGGGGGCGTTGGCCTTGGTCACCACCGGGCCGTCGGTCACGACGTTCTTCGGGATGCCCTGGCCGCTCTTCTCGCCGCTGACGACGGCAGCGACGCCCGCGATGATGGCACCGCCATGGATGCGGCAGGACGGATTGCGGACGGTGGCAAACATGCGGCCTTCGCTGACCGCCTGGATCGCCGGCGGCATGGCGTCGACGCCGCCGATCAGGATGTTGGTGCGGTTGTGCGCCTTCATGATGTTGTAGGCGGCGAGCGCCATGTCGTCATTGTGGAAGAAAGCCGCATCGATCTGCGGGTACTTGGTCAGATAGGTTTCCCAGAGGCGGGCAGTCTTGGAAACGTCCCAGTCGGCGGGCTGAGTGTCCAGCACCTCGATGTTCGGGAATTGCTTGACCACCGAGTTGAAGCCTTTGGCGCGGCCCTGCGCACCGGTGTGCCCGAGCGCGCCCTGGGTCATGATCATCTTGCCCTTGCCGCCGATCGCGTTGCACAGCGCTTGCGTCACCGAAGCGCCCATGAATTCGTTGTCGGGGGCAAGGAATGAGTGGACGTTGATTTGATCGAGAGGAGCAATCAGCGTGTCCATGTCGATCACGGGAATGCCGGCGTCGATCATCTTCTGCACGGGCTGGGTGAGGGTGCCGATGCCGAAGGCCTGGATCGCGACGAAATCCCATTTCTGCGATGCCATATTGTCGATCGCAGCGCGTTGCTTGACGGCGTCGAGCTGGCCGTCGAACCATGTGACGTCGACGTTGAACAGCTTGCCCCAGAACTCGGCCGCCTTCTTGCCCTGCGCGCACCACGTCGCCTGCAATCCGGCGTTGGAGAATGCGGCCTTCAGCGGCTTTTCCGAGCGGCCCATCTCGGCGGCAAGCGCCGGGTTGACGCCCATTCCACCGAACAATGCGGCGGCCGCCCCGCCGGCTGCCGCCATCTGCAGAAGGTCGCGCCGTGTCGTCGGAGTTTTATCCATCCCTGGCATTGGTGTTTGCTCCCTCTTTCATTTTTCTGGCCGTCGGCATCAGTTGCACGCGCCGCGGATAAAGCGAGTGTGTCACAATCGGAACGGCGACGCTACGCCCTCGCGGTGACGCGATGTTGCTAATCCGGCTGCTGCCGAACGATGGCCTCGAGGTCGCAGAGCAGCTTGTGCCACGCAGCATCGATCTCATCGGACCATTGCTCGCCGAGAAGCTCGCGCAGGGTTGCGGCAATCACTCCGAAGAATGCGACGAACAGGTCGCGCGGCGTACCGTAGGCATCATGCGAGGACACCTCGCATTCGATCAGCCGGAAATGTCCGGTACGCTCGCCGGCAAAGTCGAGGAGAGCCTCGATCGTGAGCGACAGCATCGAGCCCTTCACCGGCTCGCTGCGAAACATCACCTGCGCCTCGGGGTGTTCGCGAAACAGGCGGCAATAGACCAGCGGCGTGAGATCATCGCAGGCCGCGGCGGCGAGCTCGAAGCTGTGTTCGATCGGGTTCGTTGATGAGGTCATTGCCGGTTGCAATCATCACACAAAAAAAGAGCAGGGCTCCGAGCCCTGCTCCAAAAATTGTGTCGACCCTATTGCCCCAAAAATACGATTTGATCTTGATTGATGGGGTGACGCTGCTTCTGCGCGCCGGGCTCCTCCCGAGACTTGGACCACCAAGACTAACCTTGCGGCTGGCCTAGGGCCGAATTGGTAGACCATCTTTCCAGGCTTGTCACCATTTTCGGCAACGAATGTTCAAAATTCGAGCAATTTGCGAAATGATTGGGATGATGCCACTGTCGGTTGCAGAATGAGCTCGAAAACGCGCGACCGGGTAAGGGGATATGGCGGCCGGCGCTGTCTGTGGCGCGATCGACACGGGGCGCGATTTCGTGCCGCCGGAATAGACTGAGGCCGTGCGGTGTCTCGACTTCCAGGGTCTGTGGTGGTTAGTTCCTTTCCGGATGGGTTTCGCGATGCGCCGGCGGCTTAAGAATTTCCTGCCCATAGTCCTGGTTGCCCTGCTGGTGCAGATTTTCGCACCGATCGGGGCCTGCTGGGCGGTGAGCCTCGCCGCGTCCGACCCGCTGGCCGCTGCCGGCATCTGCCACGCTGACCCGGGCTCCGGAGCGGGGCAGGGCGACCAGAGCAGTCAGCACGCCCATGACGGCTGTTGCGCGGTGTGCAGCGTGCTGCAGACCGGGGCGCCGATCGATACCCCGCAAGCATCGGCGTCGCCCGTCGAACGTGCGGCGAGCCAAGTCGCCTGGCACGATTTCGCGTCCGACGTCGTTAGCTCCGGCGCCGGCTCGCACGCCCAGGCGCGCGCTCCACCATTTCCATCCTGACGACGTTCTCGCAGCCGGTGCGTCCTGCGCGCCGGTGAATTGCCCTTGAGCAGACCGGCCCATCCGCCGGCGTCGGGATTCATCCATGTTTCGTCATCATGCCCGCGGTGGCATGAGCGCGCTCGCACTGAGCTGCGCGCTGTCCGCGATTCCATCTCTGGCGGGGGCCGAGACGCCGGCTGTCGCGCTGCCGCCGGTTACTGTCGAGGCACCCAATCCGGCGGCGCGGGCCAAGCCGGCAGCGCCGAAACGGAGGGTGCGTACCGTGTCCGCCCCGAGACCAGCGCAGCCGCCGGGAGCGAGAGCTGGGGCGGCTACCTCGCCGCGGCAGGGGGGGACGCCACTCGCGGCGCGCGACAGCCTGAACCGGGCGCCCGCCGGCCAAACGCAAACCACAATCGACCGCAGCCAGTTCGACGACCGTCCGTCGTTCTCGGTCGCGGACGTGCTGCGGGATAGCCCGGGCATCTCGATCAAGCAGGGCAACGGGCCCCGTGATTTCGGCATCTCGATTCGCGGATCGAATGCACGGAATGGCTTCGGCATCCGGAACCTGGTGATCTTTGACGACGGGTTCCCGGTCACGCAGCCGGACGGCCTGTCCCGCAGCGACTTGATCGATCCGCACGCCTATGGCGCCATCGACGTGATCCGTGGGCCTTCGTCGGCACTCTATGGCAACTACGCGACCGGCGGCGCACTGAATTTCCGAACTCGGCTGGGTGCCTCGATCGACGGCGTCGAGTATGGCGTCGACGGGGGCAGCTTCGGATACCTGAACAACTATCTCGCCGCCGGCAAGAAGGTCGGCAACTTCGAAGGTTCACTGTTCGCAAGTGATGCGCGCGGCGACGGCTTTATCGGCAACAGTTGGTTCAACACCCAGACCGTCAATTTCCTCGGTACCTTGCAGGCGACGCCCGACGACCGTTTCACGGTGAAGCTCATCAACAACGATCTGACGGCGCGCCTGCCGATCCGCTCGTCGCTCAATCAGTTCTACCAGAATCCGTTCCAGCAGGGATGCACAACCGGAGCCACCGCCGCACCGGGATGCGGGACCGTGACGTTGTTCAACAACGGCTTCAATGCCGCAGCAGGAACCGACAAGGAAACCGCTCTCCAGGCGGGTCTCGGACGCGACGATCGCCGCACCATCGTTGGTGCTCGCTGGGAGCACGATTTCGACAACCAGACGACCTGGCGCAACCAATTCGTCTTCGATGACCGCAACATCAACCAGCCGACGGGATCGACGAGCGCGATCGGGTATTTCCCGTCCTACAACTACATGAGCGATGTCGTCAGACGTGGTGAGATATTCGGGATGGAATCGACCGCCTATTTCGGCGGCTTCTACAATACGCTCTCGGCCTCAAGCGATACCCGCAACGTGATGCCGGGCGGCAACGCAACGCTCGGAAGGTTGTCCAGTAACCTGTTCAGCGACACGACGAACTATGGTCTTCGTGCGCGCGAGGAGCTGAAGCTCACGCCTGCTTTGACGGCGATCGCCGGCATCGGCTGGGAGACCACCAATCTGACCGGTCGAAACACTGCCTACACCTATACTGGTCCTGCCGGGGCCGCCACTACAGCGATCACCACGGCAGATCGGCAATTCCAGAATACCGCGCCCGAGCTTGCGCTGCTCTACAGGCTGAATAGCGAGTGGCAATTTCGCGGCCGGGTGGCGACCGGATATGGCACGCCGCAGGTCAGCAACCTCTTCGTGCTTCCGGACGGCTCCTCGGGCAACAACACCCAGCTTCGGACACAGAAGAACCTCGGATACGATATCGGGGCGGACTGGACGCCGAACAATGCGCTCAAGCTGAGCGTCACGGGTTTCTACGAATTCTTCAAGGACGAACTCGTTTCGCAAGCGACGCCGCTTGCAGGGATCACCTATACCTTCAACGTGCCGCGATCGGAGCATCGCGGCGTCGAACTGGCTGCGGACTGGAAATTCCTGCCCGGCTGGCGGCTCTCCGCGGCCTACACCTATCTCGACGAGGTCTACACCGAATACACGGAAAATATCACCAACGGTACGGTGTTCAGCTTCAACCGCGCCGGCAACAAGATTCCCGGCATCTCGCCCAATGAGCTAACGGCTCGCCTCGGCTACGACCAGCTCTCCGGTCCGTTGCAAGGGCTCGGTGGGTGCGTCGAGGTCCAATGGAAGGATGCCTTCTACATGGACAATGCGAACCTGCTGAAGGCGCCCGGCTACGAGCTGGTCAATCTCAACCTCCATTACAGGACCGATCTCGTCTCCGATTACTTCAAGGCGCTCAACCTGTATGTCGAAGTGCGGAACGTCTTCGATCGGACCTACGTGGCTTCGGCGAACAACATTGCGAACTCGGTGACTCCAGCAGGCGTTCAAAATCCCGCGAGTATATTGGCGAACACCACCGGCTCGATCTATGCCGGGTCGCCGCGCGCCTTCGTGGCAGGCATGAAGATCGCGTTCAAATGAGGAGCGCATCCGTGACATTTGGCAAACCCACGATCCGGGCGGCCTTGACGGCGCTCATCCTTGCGGCCTCGCCGGGCCTCGCTGTTGCGCAGATGAGCCATCAGCACGGCTCCGAAGCCGCGTGCGAGGAGACCACGCTGCGTTGCGCGACGAAGGTCACTCCCGCCTTTGGCCGGGACGGGACGTTGTGGCTCGTCTGGATGGCCGGCGGCCAGATTTCGGTAGCGAATTCCAAAGATCACGGCAGGAGCTTCTCTGCGCCTGTTCAAGTGACACAGGAGCGGCTTAATCTGGATTGGGGGCCCGATGCGCGACCCAAGCTCGCGATCGACACGAAGGGCAACATCGCGTTGGCCTTTTCGATCTTCCGCGATCAGGCGTTCAACGGCGAGGTGCTCACCACGCGATCGACCGACGGCGGCCTGAGTTTTGCTCCGCCGAGGCCGATCACAGCGAATAAGGAAAGCCAGCGGTTTGAGGCGATCGGCATCGATCCCAGCGGCACGGTGTTCGTTGCCAGGCTCGACAAGCGCAATCGTGTGCCGGCGCAGCAGACCGGCCAGAAGTACGACGGTGCGGGGCTTTTCTTTGCGACCTCAGGTGATGCTGGTGCGAGCTATTCCGAGGCCCGGCTGATCGCGGACAATACTTGCGAGTGCTGTCGTCTCGGGCTTGCATTCGATGGCGCGGGCCATCCGGTCGTTGTGTTCCGAAATATCTTTGAAGACGGGGTGCGGGATCATGCGATCGTGACGTTCACCGATCTGGCGACGCCCGGAGAGGTGCACCGGGTCAGCCGCGACGACTGGCAGATCGCAGCATGCCCGCATCACGGTCCCAGCCTGACCATTTCGCCTGAAGGGACCTACCACGTGACATGGTACACCAACGGCAAGGCACGCAAGGGACTGTTCTACGCCCAGTCGCGCGACGGTGGGAAGACATTCTCGAACCCACTGCCGGTCGGTCAGCCGAACCGGAGCCCGTCGCGTCCCCAGATCGTCTCCGGGCCGCACGGGTTGGTAATCGTGTGGAAGGAATTCGACGGGCAAAAGACGTCAGTCAATTTGATGACGTCGCGTGATGATGGTGCGACCTGGTCGAACCCGAGGACAATCGCCGGCACCTCCGACAGTTCGGACCATCCGCTGCTCGTCTCGGACGGACAACGGACCTACCTGTCGTGGATGACCAAGGCCTACGGCTATCACTTTCAGGCAATCGAGGGCGAACCATGAAGAGTCATCTGCTTGCGTCGCTCATTATTGTGATCACACTGCAGTCCGGATCGGCTTCGGAGGAAGGCGTGCTGCGGCCGTTCGAACGCGGAAGCTGGCAGAAATTGCTGCATGACCATGCGGGACGTCCCACGCTTGTGCATTTCTGGGGCGTGACCTGCGGACCGTGCAAGGTCGAACTCCCGCAACTCGGCCAGTTCATGAAGGATCATCCGGCAATCGATGTCGTCACCATCAGCGCGGATCTGGTTCCCAACCTTCCGGAGGCGACGCGATCGATGTTGGCTCGGGCAGGGCTCTCGTCGGCGGAGAACTGGCTCTTCAATGATGGCTTCGCCGATCGACTGAGGTTTGAGATCGACCCTGCCTGGCAGGGCGACATCCCGCGTACGATGCTCGTCGCGCGCGACGGGTCGATTACGACGATCGAAGGATCGGCGGAGATCGCCGATCTGCAGCGATGGTCTGATGCGCAGGCCACAGCAATTCACTAGCAGGCCCGATTTAACCTAAACCAAGGAACCAATCAGCATGAACACCTTCTCACGCATCCTCGCTCTCGCAGCCTTCGCCGCGGCATTCGTCGCTATGCCTGCGTCCGCAGAGGACATCAAGGCGGGCGATCTCGTGATCACGCAGGCCTGGGCGCGCGCCACCCCGAACGGCGCGAAGATCGGCGGCGGTTACCTCACCGTCGAGAACAAGGGGACCGCGCCCGACCGCCTGCTCGGCGGCACCGGCGACATCGCGGGCAAGATGGAAATCCACGAGATGGCGATGGACAACGGCGTGATGAAAATGCGCCCGATCGACAAGGGCCTGACCATCGAGCCCGGCAAAACCGTCAAGCTCGCACCCGGCGGCTACCACCTGATGATGTTCGACTTGAAGAGCCCGCTAAAGCAGGGCGACAAGGTACCGGTCACGCTCGAATTCGAGAAGGCCGGCAAGGTCACGGTCTCGCTCGATGTCCAGGCCGTCGGCGCGCAGGCACCCGGCGGCGGTGATAAGTCCGGGCATGGCGATCATTCCGGTCACATGGACATGAAGAAGATGTGAGGACGAATATGAGACGTGTTCTTCTGGCGGGCGCCATCGCGGCGCTCGCGATGTCGCCCGCCGTCGCGCATATCACACTCGAAGGAAAGCAGGCGGCGATCGGCTCTTACTACAAGGCGGTGTTCGCCGTACCGCACGGCTGCGCGGGCTCGGCGACGGTCAAGATCCGCGTGCAGAT
>Ga0099822_1009313_pt1 | contig 12387 bp, 4 predicted proteins | sample CowpeawhiteBW_FD_76839 | JGI IMG/M metagenome (GOLD analysis project Ga0099822, IMG submission 76839) | Root nodule microbial communities of legume samples collected from California USA - Cow pea white BW | ecosystem: Host-associated > Plants > Roots > Nodule | place: USA: California | collected... | reverse complement strand
TTATTAATTTATTTTTTATATTATAAAAAAAATAATATATATATATATATATATATATATATATATATATATATATATATATATATATATATATATAATTGTTACAACCCCACGTAATTTTGTTTATTATGAGTGATTTGAATTTACAAGAATAAAAATATGCATTGACATCTTCTAAAATAAATAAAAAATAGCAATTTAACAGTTATTTAATGATATAATGAAACAAATTGAATTTACTAAAAGAAATAAATAAGCTTAAAAGAAAATTTTGGACTCCATATTTATATCATATACCTATTCATCAACTCCCCCACCGAATCCTATACAGCATCTCTTTCATTCAAACTTTCAATTCCACCAATTTTGCATTCAATAACTCATGTCTCTTATGTCCTCCTTTTGTTCTCTGTTACAGTGTCTCTTTCATAAACTATGCGAAAAAATTAAATTGGAAATTAACTTTTTTTCTTTTACAACAAAATAAATAAATATCGTCTTGTCTCTAAAATGAATAAAAGAGTCTGAAGAAAAATACTAATTTTGAAACGTACATATAATATGTAATAGAAAAATAATATAACATGATTTTTTTTAGGTACAATAAGTTATCCCAAATGTACATATATTTGAGAGGTTGAGTTTATGTACATATATTTTCATATATACGAGGGTTATAGTATATATAGTATTCGAGAGATTGCAGTTTTATATATATAACATTAGTTTTACACGTATAAACATATAAGACATTTGACATTATTTTTATCTCAAAATTTTAAGACAATGAGATTATTGATTTTTTATCTTATATAATGATTAATTTTATCTTTTCGAAAGATTTTAATTCGCAGTTGGATTATTTCCGATACATAGTTCATATATGATTTAAAAATTATTCATTTTAATTTTAATTTATTTATAAGTTTATGTGGACTATGTCACCTACTGATTGAAGAAATATTAATTTCCTTATCTGTTCGTCCAACTGTATATTACCGTAATGAAGAGAGTAGTTATGTTTGTTTTGGGCCAAAAGTTTGGAGTGGGCCAAGTGATCGAAACGGAAAAGGTGTACGTTATTTTTGTTGTGCTATTTTCTATAATTGGTGAATAGCTTTCAATCATTCTTGCTTTGTCTTGTAATAAAAAACATTTGAATGTACTCTCATATAAGGGTGATTGAATTAGGTAAAGTTTAAGTAAATAAACTACCCATCCAAAAACTATTGGGTTTGATTGTTTCAAATTTTTTCATTTTTTATTATACTTAATGTGACTCAATTTTGTTTTTTTTTTTACAAAAAAATGTAATTTTAAAATATTATTTCGTTATATTTTTTAGAATAATTTTTAAAAATAAACTATTTATCTAATATTTCAAAATTTTCAGTATTATAATATTTAAAATTACATATCTAACTGACAAAATATTAAAATAAATTCAATCGTATTGTTATTTATATTATTTAGTAATTTCAATCCAATTTTGTGGGCAAAAATATTGAATTTAAAACACAACAAAAACCTAATCAATCTATTTAGATTGAATCGGGTCATATTAAATATCAAACTATCTGACCTAACAGAAAGTCCTCTAACAATTTTTCCATCATTATTATATTTCTGTGATGTTCATTTAACAATCTTAACATTTTCATTTCATTTGAAAAATGTACTTTTAAAAAGTGCAGAATAGTCGTCACCATATTTTTATTTTACTTGAGAAAATTTGATAAATCATGTTCACTTTCAAATGAATTTAAAAGAAAAGAAAATTCATGTTTGAAACCTGAACTTCTTTGTAAGTTAAAAGAATAGAAGTGATATTAAAACACAATTTATTGGTAATAAATCTCTGTTTCCAAAAAGTACTGACATATTTACATTTTTTTAAATATATTAGTCTTGTAAATAAATAAAAAATAAATTACACCACTTTTTGAGAGAAAAACCTAAATATAACATCAACTGAGATAGTGTTGCAAATACATGGCAGAAGGAATTTAAGTTGATGAAATAGGTGGCGTATCACTGCACATGGCATAACAGTACATCAAAATTCCAATAATCTACGCGAGCTCATTTATATTTCTGACAAAAATCTCATGCAAATGTGATGTGAGGCAAACACATATCGTTTCACATGCGATTCTACAATTTATTTAATTTTTATAACTTCTATAGGATTGTAATTTGATTTTTTAATATTTAAACTTTTTTAAATTTAATTTTAATTGAATTGAGTTTTTATTTTTCTAAAAATATTCAAATATTTAATTTAGTTCTTATTTATTTTTTTTTAAATAATTCAATCTGACCATTCTTGTTAAGCTTGTTGTTAGTTGGAAAAGTATTATATATCAAAAGTTTAAATCTGTTAGGGTTATTTTTATGATTTTAACATATGATACCTTTTAAGGAACAAATGATTAAAATTTTAACAAGTGACACTTTATAAATATGAAAAAATTTAAATAAAAAGAATATATTGAAACTTACTTACAAACACGTATAGATGTTACAACGTATTATCATGTGATTTCAACAAACTCAGTCAACTTATTTACCCAAAACAAAACAATTTTAGGTCTAAATTTTATGAATAAATATGCTTTTAATTTTTGAATTTTCATTGAAATTGAATTTTATCGTGTTTCAAACTGTGAATCACTTTTATATTTAAATTCTTAATCAATAAATGTATTCATTGTAATCGAATAATATTAAAGATTTTTTTAGATGGCAAACAATATTGTTAAGGATGTAAAGAATAAAATCGTTTTTTGTTGAAGTGTTGGATGGCAATAATAGCCCAATAAGTGAATAACCCAACCACTCTGCTTTTGGTTATTTTGATTTCCCGAAATATCCCTATTTCCTCTCAAATCATATCCCTAACTTTTTCTGCATATTGTTCAAATATTTCTTTTATTATATATTTCTGATCACTACAGAAACAAATTTCCTTAATTTATTCTTTCATTACTAAAGTAAAACTTGACACTACAAAAGCTACTACTACTACAAATTAAAATTAAAATATAAATTCAAAAACACAGGCCTGTAAGATGTTTCGCCCCTAAATAATAAAGCCTTCTTGAGAATCCCAAAAATAATGGTGCTATAGTCGTTGATTCACCACCGCCAAGGGATATATTTTTGTAATCAGTTACGTAAATAACTACATTTTCATCACATCAATGATATAAAATCTAATTTTATTTACTTCAGTGTGTTAAGGTATAACGACTGCTTTATACTTTTTTTAAAAACATCCTACATTTATTTGGCCGTACATCCAAACCATTTTAAACCACAGATTGTAACACGTAGTAGTAGTTAATACGAGGAAAAACATGATAAGGATATAATGTAATTGAGGATAAACTTATCCTTTAAATGTAATTGGATATAATGTAACATCGGGAATGGAATGAAACTAAGGGAAGATTTGTGAAAAAAAATCCACACCCTATTTCTATTAAAGTTGTGATTCCACTTAATCAGAAATATAAAAGATATTGATGAAAAAGGCAAGAAATTCGGCTAACACCACAATTTATCGGGTGAATTGATCTTAATATTCCAGACAATGTTAACCTTCTGATCTTTAGTGGTCTTTTAAATATCACTCAGAGCTGAACCAACGAATAAACCAGAATGAATTCACCATACATACCTATACATTTATGTATACGTTCAGCGTCTATTTTATACAAGGGGACAAATAAATTGGAGAGAAGTACTCTAAAAAAGCACACCAAGTTGAAGCACAAAAAGAAGAAAAAAAAAAGATGAACGTAAAATTAGGTAATGCAACAAACCCAATGATTATAGTAAAAAGGAAAGCGCAGTAATTATTAACGTGAAATAGATAGGTCCGTGAAACAATTGAATTTTAAACATGACAAGCATATAGACACCTTCATCCGCACTAATGTTTATCTGAACTCAATGAGCACTCACAAGAAATGGGTGCTGGCACACTCCACATTCAATGGTCTCTGAACCCGAGCTGGGCACCTGAACCTGCAATAACGTCCAAAATAGCGCCATATAAAGATGATGTAATGATGTGCATATATGAGAAAAGATAGGGCAATTATCACTAGATTCAAACCTGCAGGTGGACAGTGCAAATAGGACATGCAACTTCCTTCATCCGCCTTGCAGATCCATCAGACTTGGAACCTACAAACCAGACCACTTAACAGCTCAAGAGATAATTTTTAAGAATCACAACAACAAAAATTACAGTTCTTAAACTAAATTGTCCACACGAAACATTGTTGAAAGTCTACGTCAATTAACTTTTATCATTCCATTTAATGTAAATATTCTGCTTTTATTACAAGTAATCAGAAGTAGAAATAGATTATTTTGTAATCAGGAAACTGTTTGATCTCTTTCCAATATACGATTTGCAAATTCGTTATTTCCTTTTCACATGGACTTTTCAGATTACAAGACCAGGCTGATCACAAAGGGATTACCTGAAGCTTATGGAATTGGAAATTGACTATGGGAAAACTTTTGCTCAAGTATCTAAAATCAATTCTATAAGAAACACTTCGATCAGGTAGGAGACATTCTCACCACAGATCAGGTAGCAGGCATTCTAAGCAAGGGGATAGCTAAGAAACACTTTGATTACATGATTGGCAAGCTGCCCATGTAAAACATGTTCAAGCCAGCTGAGGGTGACTGTTGAAAGTCTACATTACTTATCTTTTATCTCTCCATTTATCGATGACATTCTGTTTTTATTACAAGTAATCAGGTTGAAAGGAAACAATTATCTCTCATAATTACGGGATTTGCAAATTCGTTATTTATTTTTTCACATGCCATTACAACGCCCTACTTTTTAGCCCCCTTTTTTTCTAGGAGCTGGTTTGCATTATTTTTTTCAATTAAGCGCAAAATATCACCTTCCTAAGTTTAATTACACAATTGACTAACTCAAACTACCAAAATTGAACACATTACAGTACCTGATGTCTTTCGATTTCTCTCCAGCTCCTCCTGCAAGGACATACCAACATATTACTCACGTAATTCATAGAATTATAGCCTTCCACTGGCAATAAAAACAACACAACAAATGTTTTATTGTCCCAATCATTTACCTGAAGTTTCCTGGCAAGATCCTCATGACTCTGCAAGGTAGGTTTACTTGATGACTCCCTGGCACTAGTTAGCCGCTGAGAAACTTCTACCTATACAAGAATGGAACTATATTTAACTTAACAACATCACTTCTTAAATTTCAACTGTTCAGGCACTAATTTAATTGACAACGAAGAGTAACAGAAAAGAGGTATGGGGTAGGCCCATTGACAGTATGGGGATAGGGGTAAAGTTCCTACTTGGATAACCCATTTAATAGCACTACAATGTCAGCAGATACAAAGAAAGAACGTATTCCAAAACAGTATCCATATGTTTATTATCTCTAACAAGAAATGTAACACATACCATGCACCGATCACAAACTCGAACAGGCTGTGCATTCTCATCAGCAGTTAGAGCAATTCTACCATGTGTACATTTGTCACAGAAAATGTCACCACAGTTCCTACAGTGGTGCTGTTAGAAGCACAGAGGATCATGTGATTAGTAACAGAGCAAACAAAATAGAAAACATTGGTTGAGAAACAAAACAGGAAATTCAACCTTGCGAATAAAGGCCCCAAAATCAGTGCCACATGCTGTACATTTTGTTACAGCCTCATCTGGAACCTACACAAAAATAAAACCTGGTAAGCAGCTCCAGTTTTGAGCAAACATTAACAAAGATCACAATCCAACAGAAGCAAGTTAATATGTTTGGTCAATTAATTTTCATTAAAATTAAATCAACTTCGCAAAACTTTGAAGAAGTGAAAAAAATAAAATTTAAAAATAAAGTCGACTAAAATACCAATTGAAGCAAGAAAACATGTTCAAACAATCACAACCCTCTACTAGCAGAGCACTGCCTCCTTGGAAAAATGAAAACTGTTTGAAAGAAAACATTTCTTCTAAAACCTTAGAATCCTATTTTCAAGACAGGAAGAGATACAATAACACGGAAACCAAAAGAATGCATTTAATCTTTACCCAATGATCCTTCTCTTCATTGGCAGGTTTAATCAGATTCATCCAATCGCCAAAACCTTTCTTTCTTTCTTGAGTCTGTTCATTTGTTTTCACAGGTTCAGAAGGCCTTCTGCTTCCACCCATTTCCTTGAACTGCATTATGAAAAAGAAAACAAGGGCAATCAAGACATAAAGAAAAAACAGATCCCACTATTTAAAACAATTTAATTGTTGAGAAGGAGCTAAAACCCCCAAGATCAGCTAGTTAACAATAGATTAATTGCCAACAATCAAAATCACAGATAGCAGCGTTCAGTAGCTGACTCCAAAACTGCTAACTGAGATAGTGGACAGGAAGATAACATGATTACAAAATTTCTACAAAATGCTAAAATAAGTTCAACAAGGAGGCTGCTTCCTAGTTTCATTCAATACAAATCAGTTTGTTCTCGCTGCTATGTTATCAGCACTGTCAAGGTACCCAGGGGATGAAAAGTACGATAAGCTAATGTTTATCACGCAGTTTAGAAACTGCTTGGGCCATCTATATCTTTCTATTATCGTTCATCTACCTTTCACATATAAGCCCTAATTTATTTTTTCAGAAATTACTACAGTAGGGCACATATAACTCAGCCTGTTCTCTGACCGTCACTTCTGGACATATCAAACGGTAACTCAAACTATGCAAGCAATTTTAAATTAAAACAAAACTATATGTCCAGGTAACCTTTTAAAGGAAGGAGCCAGCGTCTTCCCACAATTTTTTTTGAAAGAAGACATGTTCTAGCCAAATTTATCATAAAAAATGAACAATTGTTGAAAGAGAAAGTTGAAAATATTGAATACCTGTATTGTTGCAGCAGTCACTGTATCCAAGAGTGTGTTAGTGGTATAACTGTTAGATTGCAATCTGATTCTCCTTGGCTCAATATCCACAGGGCTTTTTGACCAAAATGCAAAGGTGGACGAATCGACTCTCTGCATTTTACAATTAGCAAAATATTATAATGAAATTGACATGCAAAACTAATTTCATGGATGTATTGAAGTTTTCTTAAGAAATGAAGAAGCTCACATCACATCTTGTTATATTCTCAAGGGGATAAATCCTCAATGTCCGGCTGGTATTTGGATCCAGCATACGAATTCCATCCAGACCAATCTGAGCAGACAAAGGTTGACAGAGTTCAGGTCAGCAGCAATAAGCTAGTGTGATAACATTTTTTACGAACACATAAAAGCAGGAATTGAACATTTAAGTTAAAGTCCTCTAATAAATTTGCAGAAGCAGTCAGTAAAAAGGAGCAGCATTTTGGATACATAGGCATGACAAAGATTTGTGATCAGTACAATGAAAGAACAAATAATCTACAATGAGAAAGAGAGAGGGTATCATATTCAAACGAGAAGGAAGTAATCCTTTGGCAAAGTATATAACAGCAAACCCTTTCGGCCAGAAATTATTACTTTTGGGTCAAGGTCATAAACTAGATGATCCAGACCCTTAATTAGCCTAATTACAAAACAGATTAAGCACCTCTAAACATGGTTATCAAACTCTCGAGTTAACTCTTAAACCCTTACGAATGTATGATTTTATGTCATAAACCCTATTTTGAATAAATTCAGATAAACCCTTTAAGCTCTCGAGTCACAAAAAGAGGTCAACGAATTTGAAATTAATGCAATTTGGGCACTTCATTGATCCTGAAGTGATAGTATTTTATTACGATACGAACTATTTGAAGAAATTAGCTCCATTTTGAAATGTTTCACTTAAGAATTTGTTTTTATGAATTGATATATGATCTGACCATTAATGTAAAGTTTAATTTTATTTACATTAATGTACTATCACGGTAATCTTAGTCAACTTTACGGAAAATTCCACAAATATTCCGTATCCCCACAGCTATGAACCGTGGACACGTAAAATAATAGTAATTACCACATTTTACAATTGTTATTTCAAATTCCATAAAAAAAAAAAACACAAAATACTATAACAATTAGATAAATGATACCGTTCAATTAACCAAAGCTAACTTTCAAAATATTGAAGCTATCTTTAAAAAAATATGCAAAATGCTATCCCAAAATCCCATGTTCTGTGGCACATGCCTGCCCCTAGTCCCAAGCCTGACTAATGTTTACAATAACAGAACAAAGGAAACAATTTAGTTAGCCTGTTTGATTAAAGTTAATTACACTTTCACTGCGCATTGAACATGAACAAGTCTGATTTAGTCCGGCCAACATGTGATATTGAAGCAAAAACACACAACCATAACATATGACTCTAGCTGCAATTTTCATACCTGACAGAGAACATCCATGGTGCTCTGACCCCCACTTTCCGCCAATAGCTTGACCCGAAACTTTTGCACGCCACCGCCTTTCACGTCTTCATGGGTATCAACCTTGGGCACCGCTTTCACAATCTTACCCCCGCCAGAAGATTCCTTATGCGAGGGGAAACTGATAGACCTGCCGTAATCATCAAACGACGCCCAAGTCGATGATTTCGGCGCTGTGCCACGCGCCCCATAGGGTTCCACTTTCCCTCCCTGATAAGCATACACCCCATCCCCGTAGCCATCATCACTGCCGCCGCCGCCGCCTTCGTACCTCGAATTACCACCGCTCTTTCCATAATAATCGGATCCCAACTCAGAACGGCTCCGATTGAAGCTGCCTCCGTACCTGTCGTCTAAATATCCGGCGCCGTGATCAGGCCTCGCGGGAGGCTCGTAGGCGGGTGGTTCGTAGGTCGGAATAGGCGGAACGGAAGAGCCTCCGGTGTAGCTGTAGGGAGCAGGGTTGTATAGGGAGGGAGCGGGATTGGGGTTGGGAGGGGCGTAATTGGGATGCGTTTGATGCTGATCATATGGTGGGAAATAGGGCTGTTGCTGTGGTTGTTGGTAGGAAGGGTTTGATTCGAAGGGCGAATTGAAAGTAGGGTTGGAGGAAGAGGGAGGGAAAGAAGGAGGAGCAGTGGGTGGAATAGGATCGGGATTTTGAGGGTAGGAAGGATGATAGTTGGTGTAATCGGAAGGAGCGTAATTGGGGGTGAAGGGAGGTGCAGAAGCGTAGAGGTTGTTGGGGTTGGGATCGGAAGGGTTGGGATTGGGGTTGGGGATGGGGTTTTGGGGATGAGAAAATTGATAATACGGAGCGGAGGTGAAATCTCCTTGCTGCATCTTTTAACTGCAGCTGGTTGAATTGGGATTAGGGTTCTTGAGGAGCGTGTGGTGGAAGATGGCGATGATTGATTAAATTGATCGATTCCGAAGACTCTCTGAGAAGGGTTTGGGAAAGGAGAATCTGTGAAAGTGTTTTGAATGAATGCTGTGGAAGTAACTTGGGTGCTGCGCAATGTCCTTCACTGGGCTCAGGGAAAGAGAAAGAGAGGAATACTGTAAATAAATAGTGGAACTAATTATTGGGCCAACTCCATGGGTTTGTTGCTGACTACAAAATTAAAATATACAATATCATTAGGCGTTGGCATTTATAATTTTCTGGTATAATAAGATAAAATTTCTAACTAGAATGTGTGAAATATGTAAATAATAAAGATTAAAATTAAATTTCCTTTTATGAAATATGTCAATATATTATATCTGTATTTTGTTTTCTAATTCTATTAATCTGTTAAAATTAAAATAAATTCAAGGAAATAAATTTATTTATTATCCTATAAATTATTAGCTTTATTGTTTTGTGAGAAAGAAGATTACAACTTCGACTTTTAACAAAAAAAAAAAATGTATCTTTATGTGGTGGAAAAAACCTGCTACTAAAAAAGAAGGTTGCTAACATTCTTTGTCCCAATTTAGCTTGGTCACATGAAAGAGGTAAAAGGAAGGTTGCCAACATTATATGTCCCAATTTAGCTTACATGACAAGTAACGAGCTCATGAAAGATAATACCAAAACTGGAACAAAAATTTGTTCATAGTATGGCCGAACCATAGTACAAAAAACATGCACACAATTTCAGAGTGTTATCATAGAAAACATATGTAAAATAATAAAAACTAAAAAAAGACAACTAACTTGAAAAAATAATAATTTAAAAGATAAAATTAGTAAGGTAATTATCTTAATTTAAAAATAATTATTTACTAGGATATAAAATTAGAAAATAAATATATAGACCAAAAAAAAAATTAATTACTTGTATATAATGATATAGATAGGAGTAATTGGTCCAATCTTACTAAAGAAAAATATAATCTGTCTAACCTTTTTATGTGAGTCGATAGTGTATTGATTATTGAAGTATTTAGGCTCAATATTTTGATTAAGAATCAATGGAAATATTAACGACTTATCATGTCATCTGTAGATCTTGCAATATTTGAGGTAACAAAATAAACCACTCAATAGGTGTAAAATGCACACTGTATTATGAACCAAACACTCAACTCCGAAAGTTCTTGTTTAAAATCCTAAAAATCTTATAACGGCTATTTTGAGTGAAAAAAAAAAAAAACAATTTTACCATTTATGATTTAAACAAAATAAAAATTATATATTTCATCGTCTATTATTTCCCATTTATCTCTCTATTTATTATATTTTCCTCTATGAATACATGTTGTATCTCTTCTATTTATCTTTCTTACTTTTCTGTTTCAAAAACTCCAATTTTATAGTTAAAATCCTGGATGTCAAGATTAGGATGTCAATTAAGACGGGTAAAATATAAGTAGCAGCTCTATGGTACCATACCTGCTAGATAAATATCCGTCTCGTATCCATACCTATATTCATGCGCGTATCCATTATACAGATTCTCGCATATATTTTTAATATCCACAAATATTTGTGGGTATTTACAAAAAAATAATTTAATATTTAACAATATATTTTAACTATAAATTGAAATAAAAATACAATACAAAATATTCATAAATTTCAAACAAATTGCAAATAACCTATTTAAATAGTACTGAATGACAATTTATAAAAAAAAAATTAAGATTTTTCAAAATCAATTGATAAAAAATAACTCATCCAAAATCAATGTGTTAATGTTTTAATCACATTTTTTAATTTAAATTAAAATATAACAAGTACATGTATCCACGGATACTATGATAATATCTAATCCATAAATAGGTATTATTCATAGATAATTATTTTTTTAAAATTTAAGTGACAAAATCAAATTATTAGTGAGATAAATATTAATAATGAAATTTGATTACATATACTTTTATGTTTTATTAATCATGAAAGCAATTTTTAAAATTTGATTTCATATAAATATTAATCACGTACTATGAATCATTGACACTTCTATCTATATCTTAGTTAAACTTTTTATTATATAGTACCTCACTCAAATTGTAATTAAAGAAAAACTATTATATATTTTAATTATACGATACATATAAACCTTAACATAGTGCTTAGAGCTTAACTTCACCAACCTATGTCCTGCTCGTAAGCTCTATTATTTTTAGGTTCGGAGGCAGAATTTTTTCCCCTCCAATTAAAACCTCAAAATATGTAGTTTACTTAAGGTAGTCAGTGGTTTGTTCTCTCACTCTTCATAACAATACTCGAGTGTAGATCATCATGATCCTTACTCCTTAAGCTATAATAGAAGAAAACGTCAATTTTTACAGTCCAATAATTGCATGATTAAACAAGATGAAGCAAAAAGAGATACTGTTGCGCTTGTCTCAGCGTCAGATAAACATTTATTGTATATATATATACCCAGATTTACCAGAACAGTATGTGATCACAAATCACTGCATCCACAGGATAAATTATAAGTGTTTGTCGTGTTTACTAACACTCAACAAACTTAGTAAAATAAAACTCAATTCATTTCTTCGTATGGGATTGCTTAACCTTTCTAGCTGTGCTCACTCACCCTACAAGACTGTCCTACTGCACCATCCATTTCAGAAAACCATTTCCCAATCCTGGTGTGCTCTACCATATCTCTACCTGACTGGAGATGGCCGATGGGTCTCAGAACACCAAACACAGCAAGATCTGCTAAATTAGGATCCAACCCACCTGCAGAAATCAAGAATATATAAGAGCTTGTTGAGTACTCGTGGTAACTTACATACCCAACATTTTTTTAACCAAGTTAGTTGAACATACCAAGAAATTTACGGCCGTTCAAAGCATCAACCCATTGTTCGGCAGCTCCATACAGTGCTGCTCGCTCATCAGTGATGTTGTGTCTCTTCTTCAATTTCTTTGACACAAAATACATAGCTGCAGCCCCACCATACTTTGCCACTAACCTCTCAGAAAAACTGAAATTTC
>Ga0099822_1009307_pt1 | contig 12390 bp, 4 predicted proteins | sample CowpeawhiteBW_FD_76839 | JGI IMG/M metagenome (GOLD analysis project Ga0099822, IMG submission 76839) | Root nodule microbial communities of legume samples collected from California USA - Cow pea white BW | ecosystem: Host-associated > Plants > Roots > Nodule | place: USA: California | collected... | reverse complement strand
TTTTTTTTAATTTTTTATATATAAAATAAATATATATATATTTTTTTAATATAAATATAATAAAAAAAAAATATATATATATATATATATATATATATATATATATATATATAAATTGATTAAGTTAATATATAAAAAAATAATAAAAATAATGAAAAATGATTGTTAATGGTAAAAAATAAAATTACAAATATAATGAAAAAAAATAATGTGTGAAAATTTTATACAAAATAACAGTTACTTTTTGAGAAATAGTTAATTATAAAGAGCAGAATGAAAATAAAAATTGTGTACATCAAAACAGATATATTCATATGTAAAAAAGGAATAACTGTCATTACCAATTGTTATTATTGAGAATGCTGTAATTTTTTCTCATACATTTTGTTTTCTTTTTTATTTTTATAAACGTAACTAATTTTGGTGGTTTGTAAAAGAAAATATCCAATTTTATCACAGTCATGAAAATTACAAGTAATCTTATTATATAACTATAAATTTATAAAATTAGTAAAATATAATTTTTTATATACAACTTTTTAATAATTTTAATATAAATTTAGAAACCATTTTTTTTTTCATTATAGATATTTTTTGTTTATAGTAAAAGAGTGTTACAGGAGTGCTTATGTTCTACTATTGGGCACAGTTGCTTTAGTACATCACCCTCTAAGTTGATCCCAATCCGAATCTTTTGGTTTTTTGTTCGGTTCATGTTTCGTTAAGCTCTCCAAGATCTCCCGAGCTCGCTGTGATCATCAAGCCCCTCATGACCATTTATTCCTAGATGCATTTTGACATCGTAATTTTCTAAGTATTTGTTCACATGATGCTGAATTTGAATCTTTTTTTTTTTATTTGGACTTGGTGCTGTGAGGATACTGAGTCTTGTGAGACTAACTTGAAGTTAGGCAGTAATTTTAAATGTTTGATTTTTTTTAAGGGTGGTTTGGTTTCTCATTTGAAAGCATTATATGCTTCTGCTTGAATCCCTCCTAGTGGATTGAAAGAGATATTGGACATGTATTGTTTGTTTATACACAGGAGAGAAATGTGGAAGAGAACAGAGTTTACTCACAATTGGTAGGAGAGATTGATAAGGGTATCCAGAGTTAGGAACAATTGGTGGTGATTCCTTGGTCTCTTCAGTGGACTTATTACTGTTTCAATTAGTTCCTATTAACCTATATGTTGTCTTTTCTTTACTTTGATCATTCTTATTTTATGCTATTGTTGTTAATTAATTTTTTCTACATTTTTCTTCAATAAGATGTTGATTATTGTTTTGGTTGAACATTCTAGTCTAATCTCAGTTCTGCATTTAGTTACTTGATTTGGTTGTGTTTTTTTTTCTTTTATAATTCTGCCCAAGTATTGGCTTATGTCTTGTTGTTGGCTTAATATTTATCCTTTGCTACGATGCCTTATGTATTCTTATTGTACAATTCTCTTAATCTGAGATATAAATAATGTTGTAAATATCCTGTGTTTTTGTGCAGAAGCTTGATGATTTGATCCGACCAATCCACAGTTTTTAATTTCAAATCCTGTGTGTTGTAAAGGGTAAGTTTCTTTCTTACAATTCTTTAACTGTTTGTTCATAATTAGAATGCATACCCAGCTTCAATGTAACAATAGAGGGCTATGATTTGATTGAAATATCATGATAGGTGTAGGATCAAAAATAGAGCATAAGAGTAGCAAATATAATTATCCCAGTAGTCAAATATAACCCGTTATTTATTTGTTTTGTAGATAAAATATGTGCTGAGTTTGGAATCAACGAGTTTAATAACATTGAGCTTTACTAAAGGGTGTGAGTTTGTATTTATTGACTCTGTAAATTTTTGTCTTGAATTCTGGTTATGCTTTGGATAGAAGATATATGCATCTAGTGTAATGAAGAAAAAGCAATGTGGCAACAAATAAAATTAAGAAAGAACAGCGGTAAGACTATAAATTCACAACATTTGTGATGTGTCTACAACAGATCTATTTATATATGCTCTAGAATTTAGTGTTATTAGCCATGTTTCTCACAATCATATTTATATAGGAAATCGGATTTGAGCTATCTATTTCCCTAGTCACCAGGATCTTATTAATCATCGAACTAGGCAGGATACACCTTTATCCCCTATATATCACGTAAGTGTATGATTATTAGTCTTTATATTTCTGTTAGTTTAAGGTTAATAGATCCTCCTTATATGTCTATTATTCTAATCTTGATTTAGATATTTTGGACATTTTGATCAAGGGTTGCCTGGAACCCTAGTTCTCAATCATTCCTGTTTGCCGTAAACTGTAACTTCAATTTAACTCTTTAATAGTAGTTGGTAATATTCCATTCTATGTTTTTACATCATTATATATTTTTTCTCGTTCAATTTCTTTGTTAGATGTTTTGTCCCTTTGAAATGACTACAAAATGTTGTTGTCTGTAACCATGATTGCTTTGTTTATTCCCGTGCTCAACCTATTGTTTGTTGTAGTTCAAATTTGTTTGTCCATAAGGATTTATTCACGATTTTAAATTGGAGGAACCCTTTCTGTGAAACTTTAACAGTGTGTAGTTTTTTTCTTAGTAGTGCATGCTCAACAGTGGGTTGTGGAAGTTTAAAATCTCTAAAAATTTAAACATAAACACAAATAATATCCTCTATTTTGGTTGTGTGGCCATTTCCACTTTCTCAGGTTGCGAAGACTGTTTATACATCCCAAGTTGTGTAAATTTTAAATAGGACTGGGGTGCGAGTGCGGGGTTTGCATTCCATTGGATCAGTTACACCTGTATATAGTCACTGTGGTGGGATTGGAGTTACTGTCATGTTTGGATAGGAGGGTTTAGCATGATGTGCCTAAGGATTTACACCTATATATGTTGGTGTCTAAGGAAACAAAGGAAGCACTTGTCCATTGCTGATCCTCTTGGAAGGACTGCTAGTTGTACAGAATTGACTTCTCCACGAGTTTTGGTTTTCAGGACCATTGGAGTGCCCATTCCCGCAACGGCTGAAGCTGATATAGAAGATGGTTTATGAAGGAATGGTGGTATTGATGAACCAGAAAGGATTCGAAACTCTTGGTGAAAACTTGGAGCAAGAATTGCTTAAAGGATTAAAGCTCACTTAGCCAAAAGTGCCGTATATGGGTGCCATGAAGCCTGCATTTGAAGGGAATGACCATATGACTGTTTTGTATACTAAGCGTTCAGACGGGGACATGGCAGCAACTAGCCACTGGCTTCCTGGTGGGGGGTAGACATAGCTTGTGGATTGTTTGGAATTTGCATATGAGGAGGCTATTGAAGGTTTGCTCAATGAAGGACATAGTTTGGCAGCTGATTAGCATTGCCTTTGGTTTGACACAAGGAACGGGAATCTTCCCAACTGCACTGGTTGTTGCATGCTTTGCAGTAGTAGTCTTCACGGATTTACTGCCAAGTTTAACAACCGAGGATGGTTTTCACCTGCAAAATCAGATTGAAATTTCTTGGTTGTGGATGTTTTTGGTGGTGGCTTGTTATGTAAAAGGTTACCTACAAGCAATAGGGTGAGCCAGCAATTAATCTTTGCACCCGCTTCCAAGAAGTGTGTAGTTACTTCTCGTATTATGATGAGTGAAAACCGAGTTGCATATATCTAATAGAACAAACAGTTGAGAATATATAGTTTGGCAACTACCTTTATCAGTCCATGCAACTCAACTCTTGGATGACAAAACTTTCTGTTGGCTGAATATTGCAATGTCAATATCAGGTCAAATTAGGGATCAAAAATATAAAAGACCATGTTTAAAAGAATAAATGGATGAAAAGTGAACACATGAGGAACTAATTCACTATATTCAATCTGCATTGAAATTTGAGAATTGCACGGCTGTAAGCTTGGATGATGAATGTTGTCCATGATTAAAAAGAATAGGAAAAAGGGCTGATGTGGAATTGAGTTTTGGAACTTTTTCTTCAAATGTATGAGATAAGGTGACTAATGTTAGAAAAAGGCTAGTTGATGAAAGGAGTATAAAAATCCACAGGTGTTGTGCCTAAAATATAAAATAAATTCATGTTTAAAGATGCACAGATCTCACCAACTTACAGAAATGGTTTAAGGCATAGTAAGATGCAAATGCACTCAATAATCAATTTTCAGTCTCAGGGATAGGGATTACTCTAAAGAATTCGTGATTAGGTCTTTAGTTTTGTCTATGTATGAGATATTACTTTTCAGGCTTGCCCTTCATGAAGAACTTTTAAGTTGGGTCCAGTTTGAATAGTTCATAATAAGTGGTGTACTTAGCCAAACAAACTCTGTGAATAAAGAGACTATTTTCATAGAATCCTTAGACACCAGAAGTGTTTCTTTCTTTACCTTGGGGACATTGTGTCTTCTTTCGCTTTCTATCTCATCTACTATGATTCAAATTTATTTTCAGATAACAAATTTGTTTGCTCGACTGATAAATTTCATATCATCTCAAAAACTGTTGTACAAATTTTTCCAGCTCTCATCAATTCCGAACTACCATTATCCTATGATTTGTCTCATTATAATTGTAAAATTTCTACCTTTTTAGTGTCAGTTTTGTAATCTCCTTCTAGTGCTTAATCAAACTTTGATTTGTCTCATTCTAATAGTTATAATGTGGCAATGGTTGGTTTTATGCATTGCCATGGCATTTGCACAAACAAATACTTGTAACATGTATATATTGTATGTACAGTTTTTCAAATCTGATGTGACACTGTTCTTTTATGACCATATAGGACTGGATTATGGTGAAACTTGCTTAGTGTTTTGCCTCATTATAAAAGGTGTGCCTTGCTTAATGGTTTTCACTTGAGCATTACCAGTAGAAAGTAATGAAATCCCATGCCAAGTCCTGTATGTGCAATCCTTTAAAAAAATTATTTTCGATCTCATTTAGTATACAACAACCATGGATTTATCATTGCAAATCTCAAAGAATAAGTACATAAAGGACTAAGTTGCGAATTAAATGGGGGAGCTATTTGTTTTTTTATGATGAAATTGAGCTATACAATTGCATAGAAACACACACAGGAATTGCTTATTGAAGATTTTTATCATTCTTCGATTATTATATTTGTTTTATGAGGTACCAGTTTTATCAGTTTCATGTGCAGATCTTCGTATGTTATAAAGTTTAGACTGAAATGGAGGCACTGAAATCATGTTATGGTGATGGATCTTCTGATTCAGATTCGGAATCTGCACCTTCAGCTCAAACCTCTGCTCCCCCAGCAGTATTCACACCCTTGCCACTACCTCCTATCTCTCTCCTTGACCCGTTAACATTTCTTGGTATTCTAGGTTTTAAGCTGATTTTATTTACTCATTACTAGAACGAAAAAAGAGAATGAAACTTTTATCTTGTTGGATAGGTTTAGGCGATCCAATAGGAAATAATAAGAATTGCAAATTTTACCAACCTCAAAATCTTAGTTGATGTTACAATACAACTTTTTTCTGAATTCATAAACTCATATTTCTTATGATGGAAGTTTCATTATAACCAACTTTATTTCTTCTTATGTGCTAGTATGCTTTGTTTCTTTTGTAGACAACTATTCATGGTTTTTATGGTAAATGTTCTTTAGATATGCAGACAACAAGAGTTAGGAGCTTCCCTCACGTTGATGGTAACTATGCCTTACATGTTTACATACCAAGTAAGTGAGTTGTGATCTTTGAAAGAATTTGTCTTTGTAAACATATCATTATATGTTTTTCTCGTGATGGTTTTTCTGCTGTGGTGAATTTTATTGAATTTACTCTATCCATTTGTCTGTGCACATTAGAATGCCTCACATTTAGATTTACCTTGCACTTAGGCCTATTACTTTCTAAGTGTAACATCTAACCCCAACAATGGAGAGATTAGGTACTCGTTGCCATGAGAAGCATCAAAATCTAAAAGGAAACGAAGAATCCTAGAAACATGATGATAGGATTGGTAATTGCTGGACTTAGCTAACAAACCTGCTTTATTGAATATGGGTATATCTCTTACTACAGCGACAGGGAGAAAATCCCAAGAACTTCTTGATTCTTACACACAGTTCGCACAATTCTGAGAGACCTTCTCTTAGCCCTTCCCACAATTCTGTATACAGAAAACAAACTAAAAAAAAACACCTAGACCTTTAACAGACTTATATAGGTCTGTTACAGGTTACATTACTAACTGTTTCTAACTATTTCAACTATCTGTTTTGCTTTCCTTTTGTACACATTACCATATCTATCACATGAGCTAGGAGAGTTCTGAACAATGGAATAGTGTTATCTCGTGAGTTTCAGCACTTTGGCCCACTGCCAAACAATTGCTCAGCAGAATTTCTTTTTTGAGCAACCTTTCTAATCTTGCACACTGTTCATATTTCACTCAGCAAGGATGCTTTGTTGAATGAATCTTTGAGGAGCTTACTTGCTAGTTCAGTTTCATTCGGCAACAAAAGTTTGTTGAGCAATTCTTCAAAAGTCATCTTAGCTTCTTCTATCTCTTTTGTCTTGGGTTGATACCTTCATATTTTTCCTCCTTCCAAAAAAATTCTCCAATCCTCATATGTAGCCTTTGAAGCCACATAATTTCAATATTTGTATGGAAGAATTGAATGAATTTTTGGATAAGCATCGCTCTAGACTGAAAATAATCATTAAAATAATCATTACAGTTAACATTTCATCTCCATCGAAGAAAGAACTATCTGCTTTCTTGAAAAAAGTATCATCTCGGGTACCAAATCTTAATGTTGTTGATGTTGATGTCCCATTAAACATCCTGTGCCAACATGATGAGAAGCTCGAACAAGTTGCCTTGGGAAGAGAATTTCACATAAGTTTGGGAAGAACTGTTCCAATACGAGTGCACCAGATTGACTCGGTGATCTCAATGCTCAAACAGAAGCTTCACATCCAACGCCAGTCAGTTTTAGTTCTTCTATTCTTCACTCACGAAATGTTATTTTCCAGCTGTTTTCCTCATTGTTTCCCTTTGAAGTAGGTATTGGATAGACTTTAACAAGTGGGAGGTCTTTGTCAATGATGATCACACACGCACCTTTCTCTCGGTAGAAGTTGTTCAAAGAGGGTTAATAGAGGTATGATTTGTGGCCTTCATTTTCTTTTTGCATGCCCCTGTTACTTGTTTTACTCTTAAATCACACCTTAGTTGGAATTATGTGTTGCACTTTTCTCTTAAATGTGTATTGATAGTGGCTTAATATTTGTACCTTGGTTTGTTTTCTATAAAGCTGCTGATTTAGAACATGTTAATGCTCTCTTGGTAACGGAAATCATTTCATTCGTAATATAACAATAGAAAGTTTGGAAAATTGCATTTGAAACTGAATTAAATCATTAGGGTGACATGAAAAACTGAATAAAATAAAGATGGAAATGTAAATTCTCAAAACTTAGTACATTCTTGCATCGGAAGTTGCACATACATAATTGGGAAAAGACTAGAGATGGGATGAGAACATCTGGAAAACAGAGTTGATATGTGAAAAGACTACTAATTTCTCACTGTTTAATCTTATGCCAATTCATTCTCTCCATCTAGTTTATCAATTAATGTGAAATGTGTTTTTTCTTTCCAATTAATTGCAGATTACAAAGCAAATTGAAGTAGTGAATACAATTTACAGACTCCATAATCTTCCTGAGTTTTACAAGGTCAGAAGTTTTGTTGAGTAATGCTGCCACCCTAACCACTGCATCATAACTACTGTCTTATCTCTGTTTTTGTTCTGGTATTTGAACTTGAACTACACTTTACAGGATCCACGTCCGCACATATCCCTGGCATGGTCACTTGGTGACATTGCCCATTCACTGAAGAAAGTTGTGGACGAGGAAATGAAGTGTGCTGCGGGAAAATCTTTGAAGAGTATTTTTAGCTGCAAATTCAAAGGTATTGAATGTAAGATTGGCAAGAAAGCATATGCAATATGCAAAATTCCGGATGAACAATAATAATTCGTGCTTAATATTTCCTAAAATGTTGTGTTTTCTTGGTTTGGTGGCAACCTGATCATGATTAGATTACCAGGGAGATGTGAATGTGTAACTTGGTTATTTATTCCTTGTGTGTTGTAGACTAGACCAAATGCTGGTAGGAGTTCATCAAAGCTTTGTAGAGATTACTTCGTGAAATATTGTTGTTACTGCTGACATATTCAGAGACGAATTGTATGCTCACTTTTCTTCCATTGCATTGTTGTATTATTTTTTTATTAAATTAAAATAAAAATAAAAGAATACACCGTTTGAAAAGAAAAGAAGACCATAAAAAGAAGTAATTGTTTGAACAATAGGAAAGATACCCAAATTGCTTCTTACACCCCATTATTTCTTCTTCCTGTACATCCCGGGATGTGTAAAAGACAAAAATTAAGTAATTGGCTATTATTTTCTGCATACCCATGATTACTACTACCTGTACGCTCATGATTACCAACTGCACCCCCCACAATAATAGGAAAAGATTTAAACACCCTTCACTGTATTACAGCGCTACTGTCATTGCTTCCACCATCACTGTTGCTGTAGAGAAAGAAAAAGAGGGGGAGAAGAACGCTGTAGTGGAAGAGGAGAAAATGCCAGAAAAAAAAAAAAACTTGTTCTGAAAACTTTTTTTCAGAATGTATTTTAAATGTTTCAGAAACCTTTTTTTTTTTTTTCAGAACACATTTTAGGGATGTTTAAAAAAATCATTCTGAAAGACATTATATGCATTCCAGAAAGTTTGCTTTGAAAATCCGATTCTGGAAAACCTATTGTAGAATGTATTTTATATGATTCGAAAATTCCATTTTGGAAACTTCATTCTCGAAATTCTATTCCAGAATTTCATTTCGAAAGTATTATTCCAATATTTTTGAAAAGCCTGTTCCGGAACATATATTCTGGAACTATATCAAATAATAAAATGGTCATTTTGAAAATTTGAAGGGTACACCGAGAAATTGCGGGAGTGCAGAAAGTAAAGCCCATTTGTATAATAGCCTAATTCTATCACATCCTATCTTATTTATGTATTAAAATTATAATAAAAGAACAAAGGATTAAAATAAATAGTGTAATGTGGGACTCCAACCATAAGTTTCCTTTTATGTATGAAAATAGTCATTTTCATTATTTGGGTTTTGAATATAATTTGAGTGATGAACTTAAATTTCTTTGCTTGATTTTTGTATATAGCATGTTAGAAGATAAATGATTGCAAAAATAATCATTAGAATATCAATTAGGGTATTATTCATTGATATTTTCTTGATAATAACGTTATTAAAAATATTGTTCTTATTTTCTCACACTAGAAAGAAATGTTACAAAATTCCTCAGACTAAGACATTACCTAAACAATTAATTAGCTGTATTTCAGGTCTTCCTGTATTGTTAATTACGTTATTATTCTGATAATATAATTATTCTGATAATAATAGAACCGTAAATGGTATTGTTAAATTCAGTGACATAAATATTTTTAAAAAAAGAACAATTAAGATTGAAAAATGTTAACACTTGCAGAATTCATAAAAAGGTGAAAAAGTGAGTACTTGACCAACTTTTCATGATTTTCTTTTTCCAATTTTGAAGAACTTGTTTACAACGTTTTTTGCAGAGAGATTATAGACCTGTAACTCCCCTATCATAAATACTACACTATATATCAAATTAAGCTAAAAATAAATTAACTCTAACTTCCAAAATACGGGTTATAATTATAACTAGTTAATCTTTAAATATTTTTTATAAAGTACAATTTATTAATAATAACAATCTTTTTAAAAAACTATTATTAATAATAACATGAAATGATTCAATTCAAATTCAAAACATTTAAATATCTTAAAAGTTTTGAAATTTGCTATCCAAACATAAGATAAAGAATCATGCATGAACAATTTTCTTTTCTTTGGGTGGCCATGACACATGATGAGAACTACTATTTGTATTACCATTATTTTTATTGTGTATTCGTATTTTTTAAATATTTATATTGTATTATAAATTAATAATATATAAATTAATTAAGTTAATATATAAGAAGAAAATAATAAGAATAATAAGAAGCATGTCAATGTTAGTAGTAGAAATCACAAATATATATTAAAAAGAAAGAAAGAAATTCGTAACAGTTTAATACAAAATATTTTAAAAAAGTCAGTTAATAATTATATTATAAAGAGTAAAATGAAAATAAAAGTTATATATAAAGAAAGGTGATCTTTTTATATATAAATATAGATATATAGTAATGTCATTAAAATTTTAAACCAACATTAAAATTGTCATTATACTTTGTTATTTAAATAATTAAAATTTGAACTACTAACTTATTAAAGTTATATTAATATTAATATATTTTCAATTTATTTTAAATTTAGCTTAGAAAACATTTTAAAAATTTGAAAAACCAACTCGAATAACGAGGAGTCAATTTCAACAGGGTTTTCTGCCAGCACACAAAAACAACCTCTCTCTCTATATATATATATAAAGAATAAAATCAATTTAAAATAAAAGTAACTTCAATTATATTAATTAAATTATCCTAAATGTTTCAACCATAATACAGATAACAATAAAAACTGTGGAAAAAAATATCTTGCTAATGAAAATGAGTCAGAAATAATTTATCTCAAATAATAAAATACTGACAATTAACTAATTATCATGCATTAAATAAAATAAGATTTGTGGCAGAGTGACCACGTATTTTAATTTAAGTACCACGCATTAAAGAAAATAAGATTTGTGGTTGAGTGATTACTAATAAAAATGATGAAAAATAAGAACACAACTAAAATATCAATGAATACAATAGCTATAATTTTTCTAATTTGCAAGGATGTACAAGGAACAACTATTAATAAATAACAATAATAAATTATTATAATCACAAACAAAGATATAATATTTTAACGTGAAAAACTCCTTGATCAAAACAAGAATAAATATCAAGAGTCGTCCATGAAAGCAGAAATGCAGAATATGATCTTGTTATTAATTCTGACAATCAATCATAAACAATAAACAATATCCATACCGATAATTATGTTGTATAAAGTAAACGGAAGCCCACGACCATTTATAAACTGAATTACTTAAGTTTTAGTATTTCTAATTTGGCCCCTCATCAAATTAGAAATTACTAACTGGTCTCTACACAATATTTATTTTCATGACATATGTCTTTAACCAAATCTTTAATTTAGTCAGATCACTTTATTATTTGGCTTTATAAATAATGACCCTAACACATTTAATTATGTATCATATATATGCATGACCCAAAATTACTAACAATCCAACAAAAAACAATAGTTTTACTATGATAAAAAAGAACAAAAAAAAAATCTTAATCAGTTATATAAAATAGTACTAACACCCAAATAAATAACAAAGAAACAAAACTTATAAATAAAGAACAAAGAATATAAAGAAAACTTAATATATATATATATATATATATATATATATATTATTATCTCCCTTTTCTTTACAAAAAATAAGGTTCCTTAATGACATTTAAATTCTTCACTATATCTTTTCACATGTGGGATGGGAGGACTGCACATATTACACTTTTCACTTAAAAAATGTTTTACTTACGAATCTCCTACACTCATAACACTTCTTTCAGATGACGTCATGAAGCAACTTATATATAATAGACTTGACATTAAGTCCTTAAACTTTTTTTTATAATAATGAATTTAAGAGTTTTTTTTATATATTATTCAACTTTCTGATTCACACATGCTTTCCTACCCTACTCCTTTTATCTTCACATTTTATATGACTTATAATATATAAAAAAATGATTAAATATGGCATCATATGAACCCACTATCTCATCATGAACCTTTTATGAATACAAAGCATTAATCTCTATAGTTACTTTTAGTTGAAAGACAAAGCTTCGTAGGGAGATGAAAAATAATGCAAGTGTGACAAATTCATAGAACATGGTGTATATAGAGATGACAAATAAACCCGTTTCTATGAGTATTGTCTGAACTCGTTCCCATTTTGACGAAAAATTTCCGTATTGACTAGGTATGAGTGTAAGACTCGGAAAAATTAATTAATTAAATAATTAATTAATAAATAAATGCCGGTAGAAGGCACCTTTATGACATTAATTGTTGTTTAATGTGACGTGGAAAAGTACTAGCTCAAGTGGTTGAGAGTACTTTGGTTGTGTGAGAGGACTTGGGTTTGAGTCTTTTGTATGCCAATTATGTGTTATTGTTTTATGATTTATTTCTAATAATATAGGAGTATGGAAATTGTAATGTAAACTGTTTTTGATTGGAAGGTATCACCAAATGCGATTATGCATAGTGGTTAT
>Ga0099822_1009302_pt1 | contig 12392 bp, 4 predicted proteins | sample CowpeawhiteBW_FD_76839 | JGI IMG/M metagenome (GOLD analysis project Ga0099822, IMG submission 76839) | Root nodule microbial communities of legume samples collected from California USA - Cow pea white BW | ecosystem: Host-associated > Plants > Roots > Nodule | place: USA: California | collected... | reverse complement strand
ATTCCTTTATACCATGATAAGTATTATATTACACTAGCTTACCCTTGCATGTTTGTGTTTGTTTTCTGTTATGTTTTCTCTCTTGCGATGATCACCTTCTGGTGGGAGCAGATGAGAGGGAGGTTCGTGTTGGATCTGGGAGACGTAGCGGTGCGGCCTAGACTTCCCTGTTTGGAGGTCTTAGGAACAGTTTCAGGGCCAGGAGGCCTCTTATATCAGTTGCCAATGGCAACTCCTTTTGCAAAACTGTTGGATTCTGTTAGTTTTCTTTTAGTCATGGCATGGTTGTATGCCCAGGTTTTCCTCTAAGTACTTTTGGGATGACTGTAATAGTTACCTCTCGTACGCCTCAAGTTTATCTGATGGGTTCTTGTTATCAAAAATTTTGCGACGTTCTGTTTAGTAGATAAATCTATTTAAATGGGACGTTACATATATCATTAATAAAAATTCTCCTTTTTTATGTATAATATTCTTTAGTCTATGTTTGCTTGTGGTGATTTACTGTGGTGAGTGAACAACTATAATTTTTACTGTGGTTTGTGAACAATGGGCAATGAGGTGAGAGACGTGTTCACATTTGCAGATTTGAGAGAGAAAGGAGAGGGAATAATCTAAATATTAGTTTATATTATTTTTAACTTCAAAGACAATTTGGTAATATTAGTTTTCTTTCTACTAAACTTTTTTTTAATTTTTCACATTACTCAAATCATTCACAAATTTTTACTCCTTAAATTCTTTAAAAAGAACAACACAAACTTTACTCTAAAATTCACCTAAATTCATCCATTCACTCTCTCTTAAATCAATCTTCACAAGTCAATACACCTTTATGTTGTGTTCGCTTGCGGGTGAGTTATTGTGGTGAGTAAATGGGGAGGAATGATTTACGAGTGAGAGTCACATTCCCATTCGTGGATTTGAGAGTGAGAGAAAGAGGGGATTAACGAGATTGTGAGCTTTTCGAATTTCTCTTTAACTGAGGTGATTTGAGGATGATAGATGTGCAAATACGGTTTTACCCTCAAATTAAGACATGCTTTCTTCACGAGAATTTCATGTGCATGGTTTGTGTGTGTGTGTGTATGTGTGGTTGATAGAGAACTCCAATTCCAAAGAGAAGGAATCGATTCCCACTGAAATTGGAACCAATTTCATGATTGTGCAAGGAGAAGGTAATCGATTCCCATGACGCTGGAACTGATTCCATGATAGTGCAAAGGAGAAGGGAATCGATTCTTATAACATTGGAATCGATTCCAACATGTTAGAAAAGAAGTACCACATCGGTGGGAACTTACCTTGAGGCTTACTTTTAATGTTATAAAAGGAGCCTAGTGTTTCCTTAGGAAATCATCTAGAGTCTTTTCCTATTCTTTCCTTTTTGCTTATTGCTTGAGAGAAGAATTAAAAGAGAAGATTAGTTTCTCCTTGAAGGTTCTCCTTATATTTGTTTTTTTCCTATCTCCAACAAAGAGGTTGTCATTATTCTCTCCTTGGAGCTAGAGAGAAGGGTATTTAATGTTTCTTTCTTTAATAAAATTTCATTCTTTGCCTATTATTTGTTTTTTATCCATTTATTTCATCCTTTATTTTAATTGTGAGTACTTGTGCTATTACTCTAATACCCAACAATGGTATCAATGTCCACTAGTTTATGTGATTATATTTTGCTGCCATTGTCATTAGAATATTGTAGTGATATTGGATATAATGAGGTAGTGTGAAAGTGCATGTCTTGAAAATTTCTAGTTAGGAAAGACTTGGTATTTAAATGTATCCATTAGTGGCCTACCTCTCTTCCCTGGGAATTACCTGGTGCACTGGTTCATGGTCTTCCTCCATTGTTCCAATAGACAGTACTTAGTGTTGGCAACAAAATATGAGATAGAAAGGTTCAATGGGAATAATTTCTCATTGTGAAAACTGAAGATGAAGGCAATTTTAAGAAAAGACAATTGTCTAGCGATGATTAAAGAAAAAATCGTGGACATCACAAATCAAAAGGGAAGGAACTGAATGATAATGCTATTGCAAATTTTCACTTAGTGTTGGTAGATGCGATTTTATCCAGCGTTGCAGAGAAGACCACAACGAAGGAGATTTGAGATACTCTCATCAAACTGTACGAGGTTAAGTCACTTCACAGAAGAATATTCTTGAAGAGAAAACTCTACATTCTTCGAATTAGTGAGTCCACACCAATGACATACCACATCAATAATTTGAATATGTTATTTGCTCAACTTTCAGTGGCAAATTACAACATAGTTGAAAATGAATGTGTAGAGTTTCTACTACATTGTTTACTTGATTCATATGATCAACCCGTCATCAACATCACAAACTACAACATTGGTGGCTATCTACACTTTGAGGATGTTGCTTGAGCTATTCTTGAAAAAGAATCCAAGCAAAAGAACATAGTAGATATAGTGGAAAGTTCAAGGCAAGTAGAGGCTTTGGTGATGACGAAAGGTAGATCAACAAAATATGGATCTAGTGGGAGTCAAACCCATTAGAGATCAATGTCTAAGGGTAAAAAGCATCTCAAATGCTACAATTGTAGTAAGAAAGGGCATGTCAAGAAAGATTGTTAGCATTGGAAGAATGGAGGAAAGAACTCTGAAGCATCAACCATACAAGGTTATGTTGCAAGTGCCTTGGAGGACAGACATATCTTGGGGAGCGAAGTAGTAATTAGCTCTAATGGTGGAAGACAACTACATGATAGGTAGATAGTGGATTCAGGTGCATCCTGGCACATGACTTCAAATCGAAATTGGTTTTATAGTTATGAACTTGTCTCGAGTGGATTTGTGTTCATGGGGAATGATCATGCATTAGAGGTTGCTGGAATTGGTACTGTCAAAATAAAAATGCATGATGGTATTGTTCGCACAATTCAAGGGGTACGGCATGTGAAGGACTTGAAGAAGGATCTATTGTCTATTGAATAATTAGATGACCTCGGGTGTAAGATCCACATTGGAGGTGGAATCTTAAAGGTGGTGAAAGGAAATCTGGTAATGATGAAAGCAAAGAAGATCATGGCGAATCTTTATGTGCTTATGAGAGATACGTTGCATGAAGTTAAGAAGAAGTGGTGGTGACATGGCATTGTAGCCTTGGGCATATGTCAAAGCGAGGTCTACAAACCCTTGCGGAACGTAATCTCTTCCTCAGGCTTAATGAGGTTAATTTACATTTTTGCAAGCATTGTGTGATAAGCAAGCAACATAGATTGAAGTTTGCTAGAATAGCTACCAAAAGCAAAAACATATTAAACTTGGTTCATTCTGATGTGTGGAAATCACCGGAGTTATCCCTAGGAGGGGCAAGATATTTTTCATTATTCATTGATGATTACTCTAGGATATTGTCGGAGTACCTCATCAAGAGGAAAGCAAATGTGTTGCCAGTATTTTAGGAATCCAAAGCACGATTAGAGCTTGCAATTGGGAAAAGAAGTAAATGCTTGGACTATGTTGACAATGTGAAGGGGTATCGCCTGTGGGGTCCCACTGCCTACAAAGTTATTATTAGCAGGGATCTAGTGATTCTCCAAACAAAAGAAATTAAAGAATAAGAAAACTTGGTTTGCCATTTGAATATATCTCTATACGTTTTAAAGCTTGCGCCCAGGTGTTCGTACAAGAGATTTGATTTCTTCGTCGTTAGCCTTGATTACAACAGACTACGTTTAGACCATTGTACTTATTACAATAGGTTTGGCGAGGATGATTTGATCATCTTGTTGTTGTTGCGGAATTGACAAGTGTACCAAATCATACAAGTAATAAAGTGGACAAGTCTAGATATTATATCCCAGAAGAACTAATGTGGTCTAAGTTAATTGGTTAGTTATTGATAAAGGTTGAGAATAACAAAACATTTGTGGTTTAAAAAAAATTAAGTTTAGAATTTATTATAAAGCATAAACAGAAATTGGCACAATGGAAACAAATAGCTTGATTAAAAAAATATAAGATAAAAACTTCACCAGGATTGAGTTTCATGATTCCATTCAAAGTAAAAACAACAAACAATATATTTTTATTTCCGTCTCACACATTCACACCACTATGTAACAAACCCTAATGTCTTAGTGACAAGTCTAAAATTTAATAAGAATCCTAATGTCTTAGACCTTTCCTTATTAAAAGTTCGCATTAAGCCTTAAGTTCGGATGTTAAGAATGACCAATGATGTATTTTATGTCTAGATGCGCAATCATTTAATTGTCTATTCTAGTCTAGGTTCTAAAATTCTTTTGACCTTGATTAGGGGCTAAGGTTTAAGGCATAAATTCTTCATTACTTACTTGATTAGCCCCTTTCACCATAAATAAGAGGGTTATGCATGTAGTTGGACAAATTGGAATAATACAGTAATGAAATGTTGTTTCTGCGACGTGTGATTAGTTCACCCTTGTGTGCGATCCTATTTTGACGAGGTAGCTCAAGTGGCAACTCTAAGCTTCCAATTATCTGTCTCAAGTGACGAGTGGCGTGGTGAAAGCAACATTCCAATCTCGGTGATCTGAACCTGATGTCTACATGTTCTTTTGATCCCCTTTCGCTTTTGTTTTTGTTATGTGTTGTTTAGTTCAATGTCCATTTTGTAAATCTCTTCATAATACATTCGTAATTTATATTAAAAACTAGGGATGTCAAAAAATGTGTATTTATGATATTCGTGGATAAAACCCGCAATGGATAGAAAATTGATATTATAAACGGATAAAACCCGCAATGGATAGAAAATTGATAAAACCCGCAATGGATAGAAAATTGTTTATACTCACATTTTATTTGTACCCGTTAAAATCTAATTTACCAAAATATCATCATATACATACATACATACATACATACATACATATTATATATATATATATATATATATATATATATATATATATATATATAGTGTTAAAATATTTTTAGATATTTTTTCTTCATAAAAACAGGTAACCATAACAAAAAAATATGCAGGTACCTATGATGGATATCCGCACAGATATATGGGGACGAGTATGAGATGAATATTTATCCAGCAAGTAGAGTACACGGAAACTACTACCAATTTCCTACTCACCGCTTTGACATCCTTAGTAAAAACATCACATGTTGCCTAATCCATTATCTTTTGAGGAGAGAGATTTTGGATGAACCTTTTTCTTCCTAATACTCACTCATCATTTGAGTGATGCTAATTGTTGTATAATATAACAAGATCCTAAATAATCATTCACACAACTTCACACTTTTATTTTTGAGTAACTCTCTGGTCACTTAAGCCATAGAAGAGATAATTACTTCAACATCTCTCTTCCTCAAACCACAAAATATGACTTGAATAATTTGGATTTTGGAATGACCATGATATAAGATTGATTATTGTTTTTAACATATTTCCATTATATATAAGTTATTATTAATTTTAATTAAAATGAATTAAGTATGACCTCTATTGTTAACATTATTAAGAAAGTAACCATGTCATCCTGAAAATATTTCGTATGACAGCTCTAAATATTAGAGATGACAAAGATACATGCATGAGATAGGAATTAGGATATAAAGAATGATAGAAAGTTTATTTTATTAATGATAAAAGAAAAGTAAAAAGAAGAAAATGAGTTGTTCTATTTTTGGCAACAACATTGTTTGTTTCCAAGACATTTACAAACAACATTAGGTTGTTCTTTTTTAAGACAGTCTGCATCTTTTACACAAAACCTAGCAATGGAAAACGAACCGAATGGACAAATCATGGGTGATCCCTTTGGCGCATTCTCATTTTTCTGAATTTCATTTCCTGAACACAAAACCAAAGCCACCATCATAATTCCCACCAACACTATCTTCACATTCATCATCTTCATATCCATTCTCCAAATTTCTTCTTTTCTTTTCCTTATTTTGTTTATTAATTTTGTATGAGATCATGTTATAATACCAACCCTATTTATACACACTTCATCCATACATTCAAAAACTATTGATGTCTTAAAATCAAAACCTATTCAATATTTATTTTAAAAACAATATTTAACAAAAATCTTGAACGTTTGTTATATAAAACGTGAACGTTATACTATATAATATTTCCTCTTTTCATTATTTCCAAGATTATAAAAAATGAATAAGTTATTAATATTTGATTACAGTAAAAAAAAAATTAATACGTTTTAGCATAACTAATACCATACAAACGTCTTGAACGTTATACTATATAATATTTCCTCTTTTCATTATTTCCAAGATTAAAAAAAATGAATAAGTTATAAATATTTTATTACAGTAAAAAAAATTAATACATTTTAGCATAACTTTACATAACTAATACGATACAAAAGTCTTGAACGTTATATAAAACGTGAACGTTATACTATATAATATTTCCTCTTTTCATTATTTCCAAGATTAAAAAAAATGAATAAGTTATAAATATTTTATTACAGTAAAAAAATAAAAAATTAATTCGTTTTAGCATAACTTTACATAACTATAATACCATACAAAAGTCTTGAACGTTATAACGTTATACTATAAAATATTTCCTCTTTTCATTATTTCCAAGATTAAAAAAAAATGAATAAGTTATAAAAATTTTATTACAGTAAAGAAAATAAAATTAATACGTTTTAGCTTAACTTTACATAACTAATACCATACAAAAGTCTTGAACGTTATATATAAAACGTGAACGTTATACAAAAGTCTTCACATAATCATAGAATGATGACATTATTTTCTAAGTTTAACATATTTTGTCATTTTTATTATTACTTTTCACCTAATAGTTCACCAGTCTACCAATATGCTTTATTATGATTCAAAAGGGAAGGATAAAATAATTTTTTTTTATAAATAAATTGTTAAAATGAAAAAAAATATATTATATATTTTAGTTTACAATTTATTTTTAAACCATGTCAATTATAATTTATTACAATTGCTTTTTAATCCATATCAATGATAATTTAATTGATAGTTGAAAAAATATATTTACACTTATCATTATTCAATTTAATGAATATTATATCTCTTTTACTTTTTCAAAACAATATTCACGTACATATATATTAATTCATTCATTCATTCAAATCTATTATCTATAAAAATAATTTTAATTATAGAAAAGAATTTATTTCAAATTAATTATCTTATTATTGTAATATAAGAATTTTATCACTATTAATTATTGATATTTATTTTTTCTTTTATTTTTTGTGTTAATTAATTCATATATTCAAATGTATTATTTATAAAATAATTTTAAATATAAAAAAACATTTATTTCAAATTTTCTTTCTTTTATAATATAAATTTTTTATCTCTATTAATTATTAATATTTTATTTTTCAAATTTTATTGTTAATTACTTAATTCATTCATTTAAATTTTAGTCATCAAAATAATTCTAATTATATAATAATATTTATTCCAAATTTTCTTTTGATAATATAACATTTTTATTAGTATTCAATATTGATAGTTTATTATTCTTCTTTAATTAATTCAATCATTCAGTCAAATATGTTATTTATAAAAATAATTTTAATATAGAAAAACATTTATTTCAAAATATTTTATTACTTTTATATTGAACTAGCGTAAACAAAGGCACGTATATGTGTACGCATTTTTTAAATATGCGTGATATTATATTAGTAGGTGATGATATTGTAATGTTATTAAGTTAATATATAAAATAAAATTATATTTATTAAAAATAAAGTAAAATATATCATAAAAGATGAGAGAATAATTGTTGATAAATAGGAAAAAAAAGTAGACATATATTATTTTTATAAAAAGCTTCTAAAATAACAGTCAATTTTCAAAAATTTAATAAATAATAATATTTTAAAATGTAAAATTTAAATTTTGAAATATTGAAACAAAATAGGAAATCCTTTTTATATATTGTTATAGATGATTATAATTTTTCATTCAATGATTGTACTTTATATGTAGGGATGATAATGGGTTGGGATAGTGTTTATCTACTATCTACAAGTAGGGAAGGATCTTGACCAATATTTTTGGGAAGGAAAAATAATATATTTAAAATTTATATATTTAACTATTGTCGGTCACTAATACAATAAATATAAATACATAATTTAATATAACAATAACTATAAAATAAATCACACATGTTCAGTGGCGGAACTTGGACCAAAAATTCAGGGATGCCAATTTATATTTTTTATATATAATTTATTAATTAAAAAAATTCTTTATTTTTTTACTTAAACCATTCTCATACCGCAATTCACACTTCTCAATTTTTAATTTTTCTAATGGATTGAATTCATGCAAAATAGGTATTCTAATTTCTATTTCAATTCAAGATTATTCAACTAATTCATTATATGAAGTGGAAAACATAAAATTCCAACATTTTATAATGTAGGGTAATACTAATTTGGGAAGATATAATTAGGGTTCATGCCAATTTCATAAAAAAAATCCCTAAAATCAAATTAGTTTTCATACTAATTTAGGGAAAACTTAATTTAGAAGAAATATAGTAATGAGATAATCATAAATCTAACATACATAAATCATACTAAGATACTAACTCAGGAAATCTTGTGTCTTGTGAGTATGAGTTATTCGATCTCTCTACTCTCCAATCTCGTTTTCTCAATCTCTCTTCCTTTTTACTTTTACACTTTATTAATGGTTTGCTCTGAAAGAACTTTACAATCAGATACATAACCTTAATTGCTTTATTAACTAAGGTCTATAAAATTAGTTTGGCTTAAATACCTTTTTGGTCCTCATTTTCGTAGTGTTTGTTGCAGATGGTCCTCATTTTGATAGAATGTTTAAAATGGTCCTCAATTTTACAGAATGTTTAAAATGGTCCTCATTTTCGCAATTCGTGTTTTATTTGGTCCTTTTCTGTAACGCCGTTTAAATCATTAACGGAGCATTGTACAGGTGACACGATTTGTATTGGGGTGTGTTACGTGTACTATACATATGGCTAATTAATGTTAATTTTTTAATTTAGGGGAAATTTCTTCATCTTCGTCTTTCTTGAGCTCGAATTTGTAGAGGAAGCAGCTAATACTTGCCATTTCATCATTGGATTGCAGTTGCAGCTAATTTTGCATGAGGCATCTGTATGCAAATTTTAGAAAAATATTCTCTGGCAAAAAATTAAAAATACTCATGTGGAAGGCTGCTAGGAGCACACACCCACCAGTTTGGAAAAGTGTGATGTTAACAATTAAAGAGTTAAATATCCATGCTTACAAATACCTTATTACTATACTTCTGCAACTAATTTTGCATGAGGCATCTGTATGCAAATTTTAGAAAAAGATTCTCTGGCAAAAAATTAAAAATACTCATGTGGAAGGCTCATAGGTGCACACACCCAGCAGTTTGGGAAAGGGTGATGTTAACAATTAAAGAGTTAAATATTCATGCTTACAAATACCTTATTACTATACCTCTGCAATCCAATTATGAAATGACAAGTATTAGCTGCTTCCCCCGAAAATCCGAGCTCAAGAAAGACGAAGATGAAGAAATTTCTCTAATTGCAAAATTTCCACTAAATTGAAAAATTAACGTTAATTAGCCATATGTACAGTACACATAACACACCCCAATACAAACTGTGCCACTTGTACAAGGTTTCGTTAATGATTTAAACGGCGTTACAGAAAAGGACCAAATAAAACACGAATTGTGAAAATGAGGATCATTTTAAACATTCGGTACAAATGAGGACCATTTAAAACATTCTGTCAAAATGAGGACCATCCGCAACAAACACTACGAAAATGAGGACCAAAAATGTATTTAAGCCAATTAGTTTTTATTTTATTTTTTAAAAATATATACATAACTTAATACATAAATAATATATATACATATAACTTAATAAAATAATATATAAATATATAAATTTAAATTTAAAAAATATATAAATATATCTACAAAATTTAAAATTAAAAACCTAGGGGGAGCCATGGCTCCCCTTAGTCATAACATAGGTACGCCCCTGCACATGTTCAATTATTTATTTTTCAATGTAAATAATAATATTGTCAACAAAAAAGTCATCTTCCATTTTATCCCACAATCTTGTTTTGATAATTTCATTATAGAAAATGATCTTTCTGTCGTAGCTATAGAATCCATAAGAGTTAAAATAAGAAGAATCAAATGAAAAATTAAGTAGAATATCTTTGACTAAAAGAAAATCGATGATAATCAAACCACAATTAAAATCCGGCTATAGAAGAACACACACTACAATATTTTTTTCTTCTATATTCATAAAATAAAATAAAAATATAGGCTCACAGGATAAATTATTAAACTAATATTTCACTATCAAGTAAGATAAGAGAAAATTACATTTTTTTCTTAAAAAATGAAAGAAAACATATGAGAAAATGAGAGCAGATATAATGAATCTTTTTTGTCATAAACAAAAGAAAATGGGTGAGAATGGGAGATGAGAACAATTTATAAAATACCGAAAAGAAATGAGACAGAAAAAAAAATCTTAATAAATCTTTTTATCATTTAATTTTGTATTTTACTATTTATTATCATTAAATATTATTTTTTATAAAAGAAGTAAAAAAATATTAATTTAATTATAATTAATTTATAATATATTATTTATAAAATAAAAAAAATTCAAAAATTTTGGAGGAGCCATGGCCCCACCAGTCCCTTAGAAGCTCTGCCACTAACCACGAGACACTCTCTAGTTGATAGTCTTTTGTGCTCTTCATAAACATTCATAATTTAGAGCCAAAAAGATCACATGTTACTTTAGCCGATCATCTTTTGAAGAGAGAGATTTGGATCAACCTTTATCTTGGTTCAAACACCCACTCATCACTTGAGCGTCTATCAATTGAATATCTGCTTAAAGCTTGAACAATCTTAATTGTTGTATAATATAAGAAGTTCCAAAATCACATTCACACGACTTCCTCATTGCTTGAACGACCATATATATTTCTAATTAAACAATAACATATAGTCAAATGATCTCACAAACACATACTTCACACTTTTATATTTGAGCAACTCTCTGGTCACTTCCGTAGAGAAGAGAGAATTACCTCAACATCTTTTATGTTTGAGCAACTCTTTGGATTGATTAAGATATTACATTGATTTTTTTTAATATAATTCCAATATTTTTAATATTCTCATGTTATTATTAATTTCAATTAAATATGATGTCTGTTGTTAACATTATTGAGAAAGTAACCATATCACCCTAAAAATATTTCATATGACACATTAAATATTAGAGATGACAAAGATACACCCACTAGATAAGAAATAGGATATAATGAATGATAGAAAGCTCATGTTATTAATGATAAGAGAAAGGTAAAAAGAAGAAAATGAGTTGTTCTATCTATGGCAACAACATTGTTTGTTTCCAAGACATTTACAAACTACACCAGGTTTTTGTTGTTTAAGACAGTCTTCATCTTTTACACAAAATGTATTAATGGAAAACAAACCAAATGGGCAAATCGGTGATCCCTCTGGCATATTCTCATTTTTCTGAATTTCATTTCCTGAACACAAAACCAAAGCCACCATCATAATTCCCACTAACACTATCTTCACATTCACCATCTTCAAATCCATTATGCAAAAATCTTCTTTTCTTTTCTTTTCCTTTTCTTTTCTAATTTTGTATGAGATCATGCCATATACCAACCCTATTTATACACACTTCATCAATACATTCAAAAACTATAACCGAAAACCTATTCATTATTTAATATAAAAACAGTATTTAACATGATCTTTAATTTATTACCACCAGTTTCAATTTCTAATAGTATTCAAATTTATGAAAAACTTTGGAAGATCAAAGTTTTCTCCAGCTCATTAAAATATATTATTTCCTCTTTTCACTATTTCCAAGATTAAAAGAAAATGAATAAGTTATAAATATTTTATTACAGTAAAAAATATTTAATACGTTTTAGCATAACTTTATATAAATATTACCATACACAAGTCTTGAACGTTATATAGAATTTGAACGTTATACTATATAATACAAGTCTTCACATAATCATAAAATGACATTATTTTGTCATTTGTATTATTACTTTTCACCTAATATTTCACCGGTATACCAACATGCTTTATTATGATCAGTGTGTTCAATTTTTTTTTAATTTTTATAAAACTATAAGTTATAATTAATAAAAAATATACAATTAATTTTGAAACTAGTTGTTAAATATAAAATTAGAAAAATAAAATATATATATATATATATATATATATATATATATATATATATATATATATATATATATATATAAAAAATAATTTTAAAAAATATATATTATAATATAT
>Ga0099822_1009291_pt1 | contig 12404 bp, 5 predicted proteins | sample CowpeawhiteBW_FD_76839 | JGI IMG/M metagenome (GOLD analysis project Ga0099822, IMG submission 76839) | Root nodule microbial communities of legume samples collected from California USA - Cow pea white BW | ecosystem: Host-associated > Plants > Roots > Nodule | place: USA: California | collected... | reverse complement strand
AAATCATCCACCATAACAATCATTCCCACAATTCTCTCATTCAAAAAAACCTACAAAAAAGCATTTGATAAATAAAAGAAAGAAAAAAAAAAAAAACAGATGAAAACTGGTCTGAAGTTGGAACACACACAGAAAGCTTGCTGACACAAGGTAGTAGTAGTAGTAGAGACTAGTAATGTATAACTGATAGTTTTTTTTTTTTTTCCTTTTGTTTCTCTTGTTGTCACCAGAAGATGGTGTGGTTTGAAGTTGGAGTTTTCTGGTTCAGACATGTTCTGTTGATGAAGAAAGAAGTGGCTGAGCAAGTGATGCTTTGGCGTGGCTTGCAGGCCTAATGATGCTATGATCAGTGGTGGATGCAATCGCAAGCTGTTCTCTAGCAAATTTCCTCTCTTCACTTTTACCCCACAAAACAAAGTACAGTCCCGATACAATCAACACTGCCCCAATGATCCTGTGTGACATCACAGATTCAGCAAAGAACCAAACTATTATTATCATTCTAGAAAGAAAAAAAGGGTAAATAATCAAAAGAGGGAGCAAAAAGTTAACTTAAAGAAGCACACGAGACACAATCTTCTGTTCAACATGTCCTATGCTATAATTCTTCAAACTTTTTTAACCCTTTGGAATGTAGAATCATTCAGCAGAAACCCCTTTTCAGGTCTCACCGAAAGGTAACAAATTTACTGGTTTTTCTAGCTGCAATTGTCGTTTACTGTGGCCCTTTGTCATTTTCTCAGTCTCCAGACAAGAAAAATGCTTTTAGACCATTTCAGACTCAGCAGCATATTGCAGGAAATACGCTGTCAAAGTTCTCATTCATTGAAAGATGAAGTTTATGTATAGTGTGTGAGTGTGTTTAGTCAAAATTTGACTGAGGAAACTTCAATTTCTTCCTTGAACCATGAGCACATGCACTTTTTTTTTTTCTCGTGCATGAACATTTTCTTGAAATTTTTCTTGTGTTAACTCATTACATGATGGAAATGATGAAGAAAATGAGGATGATTAGAGTGTAGTGGGGACTAACCCTCCCAAGTAGAACTCTTCTCCTAAAGCTATGGTTGCCATGATGGCGACAACAAAAGTCTGAACAGGTTGATACACGGCAACAAACACAGGGCCACCTCTGTCAATGCACCATATTTGTACAGCGAAGGCAATTCCTGATGCCACCACTCCCTGCAACCCATTATCAAAACCAAATTAAAACGAAAACACATCGATAAATGTTTTCCCATCATTATTCACACAGAACATCATTCATAACATAACCACTTTTGTACTATCTATAATGTCACGCCTCAAACCCATGCACCACTTTTCAAATTAATATGTTAATCACAAATATTAGTTCTGATATTAGAAAAACAATCAGCTTTTCATCAGTTCCACGTTAATTTATCTGACTCAAGACAGACTCTGGTCGCTGGTCACTTAATGTATTCTTATATGTCTGTGTCTGATAAAGCAAGTTTTATAAATGATGTTATTATTCCAAACCATTGAATAAACAATGAGCAAGCACAAGGTCCGAAGTTTTCAAAACCATTTTTTTATGACAGTACGGTGAATTAGCTGTAAAACTGATAAAACTCTTGCTCTAATCAGAAACAATACCAGAATTGTGTGCAAGTTTTATACTTTTTTGAAAATGAGTGTAAAGTACAGAATAATATTGTATATAAAAGTTACTAACCGCATATAAAATTGTGAAAGCTTCTCCACCAGAGTGGAAAAGCCAAGCCTGTGCATCTCTTTCAAGGACCAAAGCAATGACCAGGAACTGCAAGAGTCCAAAGAAACAGGTGTAGGAAGTGAAAGAGAGACGAGCAGGGTACTTCTTCAGAACTGGTGCTTGCAGCACAAGCCAACCAGACCAAGACAAGCAGTGTCCAATCAGGTACAAGCACCCCAGGGTCCAGTTCTTTCCCTTTGCATCTCCAAGAGAGAGCGTTCCAAAATCAAACACTGGTGTTGTTATTGTGTTGCTGTTGATGCTGTTCACACGGGTTCCTGGGCTGTATATTGTTGGACCTTTGTAAAGTGTGATCACAGTGGCCCCAACCACACACAAAAGGGTTCCCGCCACCTTTGCAATCCCATCTTTTCGGTTCAATCTCACTTGCTCTATTCTGAAATTGTGCAAACCCACTTTATCATTCACATATTTGAACCAAATTCATGTGTTTATATATATTAAAGTATGAAAGTAAGTAAGTAAGAAGTATATGTGTTCATAATAGGGCTTGCCTGAAAATGGCTGCCATGAGGAATGTAATGGCTGGGACAGAGTTCTGTATTGCTGATGCGAAGGTAGGAGATGTGTTCTCCAAACCAAGCAAGTAAAAACCTTGATTTGCTGTGATCCTATTTAATGCCACGTTTGTATATATATATTATCAAAGGAAATATTTTGAAAATGAAAGAACAAAAAAGCCCTTAATTTAGTTTAACGGTAATTAGTGTTGCATGGCTTGATGAATTAGACATACCCAACAAGTGCCAGAAGAAAGAACTGGCAGGCAAAGTTTAAACTGATAGCTGGCCTCTCCTTCCTGAACCAAAGGAAAAAGAAACAAAGGCGCAGGTGAGATCATGAAATACTTGTGAAAGTTTATGAAGAAAGTGTTAACATAGATTTATTGGAATGAATATGAAGACTTGTAACATGTTATGTTATATATAACATAAGACAGAAAGTTGAAAAGATTACGAACTTTTCCAAGAAGTAGGCGAAGGGAAGGAGAAGAAGCAAGGCAATGATGTTACGATAGACTGGGAAAACAAGTTTGCTGACACCCATGTTAAGTGCAGCTCTTGAGACAACATGGAAGCCGGCATAGCCAAACTGCAAGGCCAGCATGGCCACATGCAGCTGCATTCTTTCAGGAATGGAACACCACATTCTCCTGGAAGAGGCTGAGCCTAAATCAGCCATTTGGGAGTGATCACTACTGCAAAAGGGTTTAACTGGTTTGGACCAAAATAGCAGTAGTGTTGTGTGAGGTATAAAGGGTAGAAGAAGAAGAAGAAGAAGAAGTGGTGATGAGAAAACGGGAGAAGAGGGGCTATAAATATAGGGAAATGTGAGAGGAGAGTGTGGAATAGAAGGAATAGGCATGGCCCACAATCTCCCTAAAAAGACGTTATGTCAACTGTTGATAGCATTGGAATGTTTTTAGTTGTCTCCCACATCTTCTTTATAATCTGCCATGTTTGGTTCACAGGACAACCCTCACCGCACTTCCCTTCAAATTTAAACAAAAAATGGGATCCTACTCACTCTAGGGGCATGCTTCATCATACTTACTAATTACATGAATTTAATTAGAATCTTTATCGATTATCATGGATAAGAGATATTATTCACTTTCTAATGGTACACTCTAAGGCGTAGTTCGTCGTTATTTTGTCTTTAAAAAATATCTCAATAGATAAAAAAAGAAATGAGTATTTAAATTATTTTAGATATCGATTTCTAAATGATATGAAACTTATGAGTATGGTAGGATCAAAATGAGATATATATCGATCTTTAACCATCGGACATCATATACAAGCTTGTGAAGATTCTTATAATGATAATAAGTTTACATTTGTATGAATAAATGTATTATTTTTGTTTAGTGAGAAGATTATTATTGTTTGATTGAAGAAATTAGCAGGTTATGGTTTGGCAGCATGCCATGAATGACGATAATTGAGAAATGGCTTAGCCGTCATCAACACAAAAAAGCCAGACAGCAGGGTGGTGGATACCCCCATTCCATTCATTTTCAAAGTCCAAACCCCACCCCCCACCAATTTCTGTTTCAATTCTTTTGCACTCTTCTAATTCTTTGTTACGGATTTTTTTTTTCAGCTAGATTTTACGGGCTAATCTTGTTTATGATAATTTATTATTTAGTGATTCAATCAATTTTTGTATACAATGATTATAGCTTACTTAATGATATACTGTATTATTTTATATACTTATTGATATATTAATTTCGTTTTCTCTCTTCACTCTCTTGTTCTATTTTTATGTTACTTTTGCATTTCATGAAGTGTTAAACTTTTTATGTTGGTTTCATTCTAATTTTATTATGGATTCTGAGGTTATAATGAAATAATTTTTTTATTCTTTTTATTATATTATTGTAGTTGTCATTCATCTATGTCTTTTATTATTAAATCACATAAAAAGTAATAATTTTTACATGCTAGCTAATTAGCGAAGTATTTAAATCTATATACATGCTAATTACATGAGTTGAAGTGTTTCTAAATCTAATTGAGACTTTACTTTAATTTTGTTTACAAACTTTTAAGTGATTAAATGAGTTTTTACTAAAGAAAAACATTCAAATTAAACATTTTGTTTCAAGAAACAACTAAATTAAAAAAAATTATAAATAAAATAATTAATTCATTTTTTTATCTTTTAAAATGTACTTTTGCTTCTTCTTTTTTTTTTTATCAATTTGAATGTTAAGACTCTATCATGAATTGTGAAGTGCAAGGACTCTAAGAGCACCATCTATACAATAAAGATCTCTTTATAAAATTATATTTAATGCTTATAAAAGGCTTGAATAATTTGTTGATTAATTAATGTAACAAGGATGAGTATAATTGTGATATTATGGAAAAACTAAAGAGAGAGTGACGAAAGAGAATCCAGATACCCCACTCACTTAAGGGTCTTACCCTCTTACCCAACACTTTTTCCCTATTCAAATAATACATTATCATGAAGCATGTATTGTAAGCACTTATATAATATATCATATCATATGGACCACCAATGGGTATAATACTATACTTTCGTCCTAGCTATAATATTTTATTCATCAATGATCTAAAAGATATATATTCCATTTCTAAAATCTTCTATTGCAACTAGTATTTGTACTACATTCAATTAATTAATGTCCAATCATCTCAATTTAATCACAAAATTAAATTAAGATTCCAAGTGCACCATTTTGTTAGTGTTTAGAAGAAAAATTTTATCATAACAGGTTCGAGAAAATAAAAATAATGAGAAAAAAAAAAACATGACAAATATTGTGATGTAATTTTCAGAAAGGGATAAAAAATAATCGCCATAAAGAGTTAGATATATTTTGTTTTAATAAAACCTAACAAGTTTTGTTGGAAGTTCCACCTCGATTAGAATTAAGACAAATTCACAATATATAAGTGGGTGCAATCCTCATCTTACAAGTTAATTTTATGGAGTTGAATTAGATTTAAAGTCCACTTCTAACATGATATCAGAGTCACTGTAAAAAAAAAACGGTATGAATATATCACTTAAAAGTCCACTTCTAACAAGTTTAGAATGAATGATTTTAAAAGAGATAAATGTTAAAATTTATGGTTGAATTATACATGTTACAATTTTAACTATTCAATTTTTTTTTTTTTAAGATTCTTATCATTCAAGTGATAAAAATGTGAGACTACTATTTAAAGTCTATTGCTTTAAGTTGAATGCTGATGATGTCTTATCCATTGTCATGTATAATGTATTTTGTTGAAAAATGTAATTGTAAAATGTGAAGATAAATGTAATATTCATGTTATAAATAATAATTATTTTAGTATTACGAATATACATGTGTGATGTGTGTGATAATAATCTGGAAGATGTTACTGAGATATTTTAGATTAGAATATTTGATGAGATACCAAAACTATAATGATTCACTAAGTTAAATTGACAAATATAAGAATTGATGGAATTTTTTTACATCAATTAAGGAGTAAAGAATCATCAATATCAATGTTATGTTATATGTAAGAAATTACTTTAAGATATTGCTAAATGATAAATGTACCAAAATAAACAAATTTTTAGACAAATAAAATATTATCTGAGTTTAAATTTAATATTAATCTTTTAAAAATAATGTTTTATTATACATGCTTTATGAATAAAATGTGTTGTATGTCTAATTTAATAATTAACTTACTTTAATTTTTTTAGTTTTCTATTTGTGTTGGACATCTTGCAATGATTATGTTTTAATATGGAAACCAATAATCTATGGGCACAAGTATCATATAAATAACTTTATCTATTTTTATATAAACTTTTAGTTTAATTATTTATATCTGAGATATGTAATATATTCATATACCTAATTATTCCTCCAAATTATTATCCTGCAATTCATATGTTTTAATAAATTTAATAACGAATATTTTAGTGTGTTATATGTGCTTTTCCCCAAAATATTAATTTTATCTACTAGATATGGTAGAGATAAGAATTCTAATATAGTTCAATTTCTTTTTTTCAAGAAACTAAAAAGGAAAATACTTTGAGAAAGAAAAAGAAGAAGAAACTAAATTTAAAAAACTCCCTTGCCAAAATATTGATTAGAAGATTCATGTTGTATATCTCTAATATTTTTTAATTTTATTTTTAGTCCTTAAATCACTATTTAAAACATTTTATTTGAGTTAAAAGAATTATCTAAGTCGTTTTCAAAACAAAATATAAATTTATTAAAACAATGTATTAAAGAAAACTTATTGGAAATTAAAATAAAATCTAATGATTTGTTAAGGATAAAACAACTAGTTAAGACTTTTACAAATTGCATACCCATAAACTTCTACAATTTTAATTTTACTTATGATCTAATGAATGGAATATATGTGAACTTTTACGATAAAAGTTGTAAAATTTTTGTTATAATTTACATTATACATTTGCACAAATAAAATAATTTGTTTCTTATTTTGAAAATTGAACTATTTAGTGTGTAAATATATATATATATATATTATATTTATATTTATAAATATAAATTTAACGGCCTGCACACGTACCTTGTATACATTTTTATAATGTTAACCATTTAATGGATAATGATTACATAACTAAAGTAATAATGACATTGAATAACAATGTATATAAAAATTTACTTTACCTTTTTCTTTTTTTCAAATATATAAATATTCTCATATATGAATGTTACCATTACGCAAGCTGATTCAAAGCAGCAATCTCAATGTAATTAACCAAAACCAAAAGAAAACATAGAAAAAACATCCACAAACACAACCAAAACTCATTAAATAAATTTGATTGAATATTATATTTCTTTTCGAAAAGAATATATATATATATATATTTAAAACGATATTCTTAAAATATTTTTGACACTTTTTTAAAATAAGTAAATTTTATTTAATATAATTTAACATATGATTAAATATAGCTTTCTTGGTCTACTTGTTTTTATCCATATCATTTAAAAAAATAGCAGGTTGCAGAAAACTTCAGGATCCGTTTTGCTTTTGAACATTTTCTTTTTTGTTTTTGTGGTAGATAGTAATTAATATTTAATTAAGTAAGTAATTAAGTGGAAAAAATGTTGATTGAGTCTGACTAGAAATAGAAAATGGAGGCAAAAGAAGTGTTTCCACTCCCAAAGTTAGCAGAAAGTGTGGGTTGGTTTCTGAAACGAACCTTCTCACTTTATCAGACATGTTGGCCCCTTCAAATGCGACCATAATCATTCTCAAATTCAAACAATACAAGCACATTCATTCCTATACCACACCTTTTCATCTTTTCAATTTTTTAAGGAAAAAAAAAATCATGTATTTTTTACGAAATATAGAAGATAAGTAAAATAAACGATGTTTATTGTTTAGATTGATAGAAGTCTTCGTAAAGGAAGGAAGGAATGAATAAAAAGTTTATTTTCTTTCTTTGAATGAATGAAAAAGATAGGTGAGAAGAGAAATTAATTACAGAAATTATTCGATTAAATTCATACTCATTTAAATCTGTATCCCACTTAAATTCGTTAAATTCACAACTGAAAAGAGTAAATTATCAAATCAATAATTTTTGTTATTTTATTTTAAAAAAATCATGACTTTATATTCTCTTACATTTTGTTATATATAGAAAATATATGAATAAAATAAAATAACAAGTTCTTCTTGTAATATATTTGTTATATTTATCATATCTTTCATATCTTTCATATTTCACAATCTCTACAAATTTTCAATACTCATAATATTTCATTCTTTAATTATATGACCCTAATATGCTATATTGTAATATAATATGATTCTTAAAATTTCATAGGTCCGCATCTCAATTACATCTGCATCAAACTCTCAAGCTTAAAATGCAGACTCAAATGAATGTTCATTGTATACGAAAACAACAATAACTAAAAATTTAATGGTTTTTTTGTAAAAAGAAAATATTTCTTACTTTATAAAAGTAAACTAAAAATAAAAAAAGAAAGAGTAAAAAATTATGCAAAAGATAAATGTAATTTTTTATTATTATTATTATACGTGATTCTCTTAACTTGTGATTTATTATGCTTTTTTGTTTATGGTGTAAGGATGAATGTCCACTAAAGCAATTTGTTGATCCTTTTAAGTCTCTTGTTTCACTCATTGCTCGATATTCTTGTTTGTCACTGATCAAGGATATGTTGTTAAAAGTGATTTAATGCTAAAGTTAGTGTAGAGTCGATTAGTAAAAATAATAAATATTATAGTTATTGTGAGATAAAAGTCTCAACAATTATACATAGGTTTAATATGTATTTTTAAAATTTTCATGGACTTTTATTAAAGTTGACCTAATCATGATCCATTATAAATATATTCATGTTAATCAATAATAAATTAACTTTTAAGTGGATTGTTTGGTCTCTCATGGTTAAACATGACTAGATGAGTCGAGTCGAGTCGGTTTCAATCGACCGATACAAATAGTACATTTTTAGTAGTATAAAAATTGGAATGAGCTTGGAAAAGTTTTTAACATAAAGAAGATATTGATGAGAGTGAAAATTTTTGAAGAAAGAATATTGTTATGGGAAGGGTGAAAGAAGAGTAAACCGGTCGGGTAGTACCTAAGTAGATGTGGTGGTGATTGTCTTTGCACGAGCTTTCACCCTTTTGGGTTGCACAAAGTACATTTCTCACACATTTTCTCAAAATAAGATCCACCCACGCCACCAACGAATCTTCACTCTCTTTTCTTCTCACAATCTCTACTCTACTACTACAATCCTCACCTACTCTACTATTTTCACTTCAAATCAACAAATAATTATTTAAATTTGCTTTTATCAATTTAAATACTCATTTAATCAATTATATCAATGAGTTGATCAATTTATAAAAAAAAGTATATAATTCGTAGTTAATTAGTGGAAATTATTATGAGTAATAATAATGTTATAAGAAACTAATAATATCAAGTGACCGGAAAATCGCACGCATATGTTGTTGGTTGCTAAAAGATGTTTGCATAAACAACCATCATTAAAGTGTCGAAAAACAAAGAAGAAGAAGAAAGAATCATAAATGAAATCAAATCAATAAACAATTGGATTCCTCCAAAAGGATGCTGTTCCTCCTCATGCCCAACATCATCTTCAAACCTTGTACCACTATCCTTTAACCATCAGGTAAATTCATTTCTCATTTTCACCATTATGAGATGCATGGATATAGATATGGTTTCAGATGAAATCAATTTTTCAACGTTTTCAAAAATCAATTCTAGTTAATTTTACATTACTTTGACACAAAACAAAACATAACATGCACTAGTGTTAGAAATTTTATTGGGATTAGAGACAAAACAAGTGCATCAAAGATAAGATCAACATATCGAGTCATATGACACCACTTTTAACTCGAAATCTTAAGACAATGAATTTATGATTTTTTGATCTTATATAATATTTAACTTTATTTTTATATTTAATGTGAGACTTTGACTCATACTTTAATTATTCCCAACACAGTAATGAGTAAGTTTAACTCATAAAATGATATTATCTCATCCAAAATCTTAATACAATACATTTATGAATTTTCTTCCTTTTATCATACTTAACTTTCATACTTCTGCTTAATACGAGACTTAATACTTCAAAATAAGTCACAAGTCAAACACGAAATCATATGGTCTGAATTAGGCATGAGTGGTGGGTCAGTCAATGCTTAAATGAAATTAACGTTACCTTGCACACAATAATTATTCTGACAAACTGAATTTATTATTATATAATAAAATCACAATTGGTAGCATTAAAATATGATATCATGCTTATTTTGTAGTGGTATGCATAAAGCTCTGAAGGAACCATTATCGGAGCTTGGAGGTGGAACGATTGAAAGGGATATATGTAATCACGAGAATGTCTAAAAGAAAAACCTTAACTGTTGCTAAGGTTTGATCATATTGAGGTATGTGTGCTTTATCAAAGATTGGTCAACTTTGTGATGGTAAAGTCATCAACATTGATATAATGGATGGTAGGACAAGAGGTGTAAAAAACTCACTATTCTATTTCAAAACATACAAAACTATAATTTATTGTAAGGGGATATTCAAAGTTCGTGTTCTTATACAGTGAGTTAAGATATAATTTAATTTCACACAATCTTTTTTTTTTTAATTTGAGTTATTTATTGAAAATGTTATTTTTTGTTGAAAATATAAAGTGAGTCTAACAGTCACGTATTAAGTAAAAAAAGTAATTAGTATATAAGTAGAAGAAACACTATAAATCTATTATGTTAAAATTTAGGATTGAAAATCGTTATAATCTCTTATTTAGACTCTTTCATAATTTATTGGTGTAAAAAAAAGGAAACTAAACAAAATTTTATCAAAGTTTTGAAAATAATATATATATATATATATATATATATATATATATATATATATATATATAAAAGTGAGACAAAATTTTCTGATAATTTTATAGTTAAAGAAATTAGTATTAGGTGGAATTGAGTTTGGAAGGAATTAAGAAAGAGAAAAAAAAAACTATTTGGATGGGAAAAAAATTGTGGTAAAATAAATTTATTCTCATGTCTCTATTATATTTTTTTCTTGGAATATTTGTTGGACAAATTCTCCGAAAGTAAATTTACGTAAGAAAACCTGTATCATATTTTAACACTCATTTTTTTTTACACTCATTTGATATTATCATTCATTATCTTCAATTTCTCTATTTTTTTTTTTATAAATACAAAATTGTAAACTATTAATCCTTACATGAAGCTGTCAAAATGATTGTTTTTTATGTTTAAAAAAAAAATCTCAAAGCACCCTTTCTTTTCTTGTAGATTCTTGTGGATGTTATAACTTAAAAAAAAATTGTCAATGAGAAGAAGATACAATTAAGATCTTGAACTTCACAAAGATCTTACAAGGTTTTCACTATTGTTTCTACTAGTGGCTGAAAAAACTTTTTCTTTCTGTGTTCTTTGACTCATGGCACATTTGTAGGATCTTCCTCAGAAAAAACAATAAAAACTAGTGATTCTTTATGTTCCTAGTTAGATGCTTTTGGCACAAAGGTTATCCGCCACAATCAACGAAGACACTTCATTGCCTTTACCACTAAAAAACAAAAATAAAAATCACGAGCTTGTGACTTTAATGTTATGTATATTAAGAATTCGAGTCTAAATTCCACATCGGATAAAAATAAGAAAATAAAGTACTATATAAAAATAAATACCTATAAATTCATTGTGTTAAAATTTTTGATTAAGAGAAGTGTCAATGTTTAATGTAATTAGACTCAGGTTTCATGGATGTTCGTATTTCTCTTGTGAATAACAATATGATCCTCTGTGATGTTGTTTGTATTATTAAAAAAAAAATTATCCGTTTCTTGTAATTTTAATTCTGGTTTCCGTATCAATTTAGAAATGAAATTCTAATCGTGGATTAGTCTTCACTAACGATACCCAGTTTTTACTATTTTTAATTTTACCATTACAAAATAAAATGAGACATAGTTGTCAAAATCACATCATGAAACAGGCAACTTCGTTTAGCATAATCTAAAAGAGACATAAAAAAGCATTAATCTTTGTGTTTTGATGCTACTTGTCTCATGCGTGCCATTTTGACCCTACAATATTTCGTTATAATTAAGCTTTATGTGGGAATTAATTAATTAAATTCATCGCCTTGGATATCAATTTTATTGTTCTAACATTATCATTATCTATTTGAATCATGCTGGATATTGATATTACTTTTTATACACTTGTAAGTTAACCAACATATTTTTAGGTAGGCTCAAAAATAACATTTTGATAATAAATATTATTAAAAATGTTAGTATCAAGAATACCAATTTAACTTGGAATAAATTATTCCTACTATTAAATTTTATAGGATATGTTAAGTCGTTTATAAATTAATGTTGTCGAATATAAATTAAATTTAAACTTATCAAAGCTTATCCTGATGAATATATATATATATATATATATATATATATATATATATATATATATATATATATAAAATATTTTTATTTTTATATATTTTTTTTTTTTTATATAATATATATTTTTATATATATTATTTTATTTTT
>Ga0099822_1009290_pt1 | contig 12407 bp, 7 predicted proteins | sample CowpeawhiteBW_FD_76839 | JGI IMG/M metagenome (GOLD analysis project Ga0099822, IMG submission 76839) | Root nodule microbial communities of legume samples collected from California USA - Cow pea white BW | ecosystem: Host-associated > Plants > Roots > Nodule | place: USA: California | collected... | reverse complement strand
TTATTTTTATTTTTAAATTGTTTTTTTTTTTTTTTTTCTCTAGAATATTATTTTTTTTATATATATTTTTATTTTATATATATATATATATATATATATATATATATATATATATATATATATAATAATCTCAGCTTATGACTAAAGTTAGAATAGAAGTAACTAATAATTTGGATGTGTGAAATATTGTCTCGTAACGAGTTGTATCAATTGTAGTATTATAGTATGCTTGTGAGTTATGTTATAATCAAATTATAGTGTTGTTCTTTTCCTATAAACTAGCAAACTTATAAGACTTGGTAAGTAGTGGTGGATCTTGACCAATATTTTGGAAGAGTAAAAATAATGCGTTTAAAATTTATATATTTAATTATTGTCACTAGCACAATAAAAATGAATACATAATTTAGTATAATGATAACTATAAAGAAATCACATGTATCTAAAGGTTACCATTCGTTCTTTCAAATTTTTGAATTCATCAATAATGTAATCAAAACTAAAACTTTTAGCTATTTCTTTTTTTAATGTAAATAATTATATTGTCGGGACAAGACATTCTTCTTCCATTTTATTATGCAATATTGTTTTTATAATCTTCATTGCAAAAGATTATCTTTTTTGTTGTAGTTCAAATGTTAAAATAAGACAAATTCAACAATCAATTAAGTAGAATGTCATTGACGTTCTTGTTCTTGTCAAATATTAACATAATTCAAGGATGGTTGATAAATTCTTCAACTCTAGATTATTAGGAGCATCAACAATAAAATGTTGAAGTTGAAATTTGAGACTAATCTTCTCTTGCTCACAAAACTCTAAAGTATAATATTTGTTCACAAGAGTGCATATATATCCTCAATGTTAAAATCTTTGAGCATCCTTAGGAAATAAAAAATTGCTTAGAGTTAAAAGTTTCATTCTTTGCTCACTAAACATGTCATTTAGTTCTTGTAGTTGCTTGTCCATTGTAACAAAAAATATATTCACCCTAAAATCACAATGACATGTTCTTTTTTATGTCAAGAACGACTATGATGTGCAACATAAATAGAATTAGAATCAGGAATATCAATGCCATGTTGTTCATAAAACAATATCACACCATTCAATAAATTTTGCTAACCATCCTCTCTCAATTTTTGAATCAAAATTTTAGTAGAACAAACCAATTTCATAACATTTGGTATATCCTACGCCTGTTTTTTGCAAAGTTTGACAAAGACAATCAATATTTTACAAAATCTCTTTCCTCATATGTAAAATCAATATTGAAACACCCCAATATGACAATCTATAATTAATACAAATTATATAGTTTAAAATAAATTTTCATTCCTATTTCATTGAAAATTTAAATAAACAAACAAAAAAAAAGACATTGTTTTACAAACAAAATTTATTTAAATACAAATATAAGACTAAAATGTTATCCCAAACGTTTCCCGATATTAACCACTCTCCCTAGTGTCATGCATCTTCCTCAACACGTGTACTATCTTTTACATACTATCTTCTACTCCTGTAAAAAATACAATCATCGTTGGTGGAAACCATAACCACCAACATAGAAAATGAGCTAACATAGAAACAACAAAACATCTTAACCAGAATACACATCAATAATAATATAGCAACAACATTATACCATTACACCGATTGTTTCACACAACCACACAAAACATGTTATCACCGCAAATAATACAACCACCACTAATATCAGCATTAGGAAACTGAGTTGTAACTCTCGCACACAGCTTAACAATACAGTTCAACCTCTCATCTCTCCTCGGAAGCCCCAACGAAGTATACATATGTCACTTCCAATTACTCTCCTCGAGAGTCCCGACGAAGTATATGTGTGTCACTTACCATTAGTCTCCTTCAGAGCCCCGACAAAGTACACCTATTGTACAACTACGTCGAGTTACCCTTCACCATCTTTCGTCAAGCCACCGCACACAAGCATACAATTACATTTCCAAATAAACCCATATTGACATGCCATCACAATCATACTAAATAAAATCTACTCTACAATTTAAAGTCATACAAAATAATTCATCACAAGAATGTAAGCTCCCTCTACCTCTTACTCTTCACTTCTTTCCCTTCAAAACTTGACCTTAAAACTTTTTCCCTTATTGTTGGACTTGTCGTCATTTTTACTAGAACTTTCTCCTTAAACCTTTTTCACTCATATATTTATAAGCCTAATATTTCTATGGGAAATATAATATTTTATTCACACTTATTATTATCTAACAATAATATATAGTAGTATATAAGAATATCTCATACTATCTAACAATATCTCAAATATCTTTTAATTTGTAAAACATAACAATATCCAAGAATATCAACTAATATCTAACACCATCTAATCATTTTTTTTCTAATTTAATAATTACTCACCAAATCTTATTTCTTAAGAAATATATCTCTTAAAATAAAATAAATCTTTTAAATTATAACTAATAAACAGTTTCATCTTTTACTTAAAATATTTAACCATATTTGTATATTTTTCTATATTGATCCATCAATATCACCTCTTAGAGAATAACTTGATTCATCAACAATAATTTTTTGAAGAATCAGATAAGATGCATTATATAGCTTCATCATACTATAAATGGAATAAAAATACGAGCTCCAACGAATATCACCATCTTGTTTTAAAGTGGCAATTTGGTTTTTTCCTTTACTAGTTTCAAGTTCACCTATTTCTAGCAATTGAGTTATTATATCTAATTCAACATCTTGTAGCTCATCATGACGTTTACACATAACATTTACAATAAAATCCAAATTTCAAAAAACCTGATGAATAGGAATAACCTCTCTTGAAGCAACCACCAAAGAAAGTTGTAGTCTATGAGAGAATTAATGCACATAATAAGCATAAGGATCATAATTAAGAAAAAATGTGCAAGATTTCTTCTAAATATGATGAGAAATATACTTTCCATTATACAGATCCTTTTCTAACACAATTTATGCGACTTTATCATTATATGATGCTAAGGGTTTAATTATCTTAAAAAAGTTACCTTTATTACTTGACTTTGGTGTTTTCTCACGGCCTCTAAATGCACAAGGTTGAAATCTAGCCAACAAATTTTATCAATAAAGATTTTGAGCCGTAACGATTCTTGCAAACTTGCTATGAACTTTGAACATTTACAATGTTATTAATGTGCATAGATTGATTCAACAAGTCTTTATAAGGTTTCATTAGATTGTTATGCGGTGAGCAAGGACTATCTCTAATGTGGTTGAGAAATGCACATTTTTCTTGCATTAACCTTTTTCCATGATCTTAAACCTTGTTCAGTAAATACATCTGACCTAGGATAGCCATCTAACTTTGAACTAAATAGATAACATACCAAACAATAAGCTTCATCATTAGTCGAGGAATACTCTAGCCAAGAAGGAAACATTTTAAATCAATTAGATTGAAATCTCCTTGGATGTTTTTCCTTAGAAAAATGATTGTTTTGAAGTTGTATTTGATATAGAAATTTTTTAAAATAAACTCTTCTAATTTCATCTATTTGACTCATTGCATATTCCATATTTGAAGACGTTTTCATGGATCACATCCCAAAGAATTAATATGAACCTCTTCACCTGTAATTCTTTGAACCTTAAAAAAGACTCCTCTTATTTTTTGACCTATGTAAGGCCCCTTATTTATAGACTTTTTGAATTCGACTGGGCTTGCAACTTTGTACTTGATTTTGTATTTGTAGTAACCAACTTTATCAATATCATCTCTTGCTGATAACTTTGATAATCAAATTATGTTGATATTCTTCTAAATTTCTTTGATATTTTCACTTATCTACAAAATATGGGTAATTCATTGGATAAGATATAATGATATTTTCTTCTGCTAACATCTTCAGTCCATCTTTCACTATGAATTTTTGGGACTTCTTTTCCTTTTCTGCCTCTGTAGAAATAACTTGGGCATTCTTCCCAAGGTTATAAGTGACTTAGGCATTCTTCCCATGCTTAGAAGTGATAAAATCTACCATGGATTCCAAGGAAGTTGCACAATTTTTTTTCTACTCCTGTGATTAAAGGTGTAAGACCCATGAATAATTAATTAATAAATTCGGCTAGTGGAAGTCTTTATGGTATTTAATTCTAACTTATATGATGTGGAAAAGTACTAATAGCTTAAATGGTTGAGAGTATTTTGATTATGTCAAAGGACTTTGGTTCAAGTTCTATGTATGTCATTTATGTGTTATTTAAGTATTATTGTTTTTAATAATATGTTTGAGCATGTTGAGTGATAATATAATCATAGAATTATATTAATCATCACGGGACATGAATTGGTTGAATGGTTGTGCATGGATTGACATTGGAATGGTCATGGTTCAAACCTTGGTAGAACCAAAGTAAACTTTTTTTTGTCAAAATTAATTTTGGCATGAATGTGGAAGGGCGGAGGAAACCTAACTGAATGGGCAGCCAAGGAAGGGCTGGAAAACCATCTAATAATGGATCTTGAATGGCCATTAACCTTACTCTAATTTTCATTTTATTGAGTAAATGGTTGTAATTATTAGGAAATGATATCTCATTAAATGCAGTTTTGTTAATTTTATTTATTTTAATTACTTTAAATCTGTAATATCCGGTCGAGATGTTACAGAAGGTGCTTAGCAAAAAGTAATGGTTTCATTCATAATCTTTACATTCTCTACTTCTAGTTTCATTGAAAGCATCTCAAATATTTCTTTTATCTATGCTGAGGCAAATGGTATGCGCTCACTACAAGAAAAATCCCTGAATAATAATGACAAGTTTTAGTGACAAAAGATAATTAGTCATTATAGTGACACAATTAGATACCAATTTATAGACTAAAAATCATTGGTAACTAAAATAGTTTCAAAAAAATTATAATTGGTCTCTAAATATATTTTTTGTCACTAAAGTCATTATTTAAGAGTTTCCTTGTAGTGACTATGCAATTTGGCGAAGCAACATTGGACATTCAAATTTTCGTTCTCTAAAAGCTGGATTTGTTTTTGGGTTGTAATGTTGATGATTAGCAACATAAATCATTTGACCTTTTTGTGAAAGTTTTCTTTTCTCACATTCTGATTGTGTTTTATCAACATATCAGAAGGAATTTCATTTTTTGATTGAATGTTCTTAGTTATGTTGAAGGATATAGGAGGAATCCCAGCTGGAATACCTTTATAGAAGGATATAGGAGGAATTTCATCTTCTAATTTAAGTTTCTTAAGTTCATAAACAAACTCTGATTAGGAATTATCCTCATTACAAGAAGAACTTGAGGAAGAACTAATTCAACTCAAAGGACCTATGACAATATAAAGGACTGTTAACTCACTTTTTCATAGGTCATTTTTTAGAGTTAATAAAAATCCAAATAATTCCCCCTAAAGAAGTATAGGAAAATTGACTCTGGATCGAATCCAAGGAAATGGTGCGTGTAAAGTTAACTTGTGTAATTAAATCTCGCTAAAAAGTAAATAAGAGAAAGAAAAGGGCAAAAATTAAAATAAAGAAAAGTTAAGAAAGAAGGTGCTGAATTTTGTTTAATTAAAACTAGACTACATGCATGATTGAAACTAAAGAAGATATGAGTGAGTGCAATGCATGAGATGTAAAGAGCCTAGAATGGAATCTAAATGGAATGAATATGAACCTAAAAGATGAGGCATGCAATGCAGATGGAATATTGAATTGGCTGTTGTATTGGACCACCTAGATGATAGATTAAACCACTTTAGAAACCTCAATCTGAAAATTCATTCAAGTGCAGCCACATTCACACCCACATAAAAGGCTATGATAGAATGCAGTAACATAAATGGATGCAGAATAAACTCCATGCAGAAGACAAGTGCAACAGAATTCTTATGTGATGAGTGCAATGCTGATTAATACAGAATTGAATGATGCCAAATTTGTGTGCATACACTAGGCCTAAATGCCAAAATATAAGCTGAAAATCTAAATGAGAATGATGAATTGAATATAAAAGGGATGAAGATGGAAGATGCAATGCCAACTTTATGAGAATATGTGTGAAATGACTATGGCAATAACAATTCAATTGCTGGAGCCAAATGGAAGTGGCAGAGCACTAGTTAAATGGATCGAAACATGCAGCAGAAATTTGGTCCATGACAGTAGAAAAAAGAAAAAGAAAACATATTGCAGAGCCTATATGTAACTACTGCAGACGTAACAACATTTTCAATCCAAAGATGCTAATGCAAAATTCTTTAATGGGTCCAAAATGCAAAAGTGTGACAGCAGAAAACCAGTATAAAGTGGCAGAATCAAATTATGAAGGTGAATGGATGGAATTATGAATGCATATAAAAGATGATAGGAGTGGTTTTGGACGGTGGTAGTAGTGAAATTAGATCTTGCATTAGTAAAATGAATGAAAACAGAACCATGGTTAACTATGCACGTGACAACACAATTCATATGGCAACAACAGAATTCACTGGACAAATTTAGAATTTAATCACAACAGCAACTTCTAACAGGTATGAATGCACTCTTCTACATGAAAATGATGAAGAATTTGAGACAGTAGTGGAATAATGATTTGTGACAACAGAGAACAATTGGATGCAGGTGTCGTATGTCAATGCATGAAAAGCTAAGACTGATGCAAATGCAAAGTGCCTAAGGCCTGTAGATGATGCTGATACAGGTGCGAAAATAAAAAATGCATCGAGATGAAATGTTCCTACCACTACTATTAACAGAAACCATGATCACATAAACTAAATGCTGCCGAAATTTTTAAAACAAGGAAAGTAATGGTGCAGAATAATAAAACAGCAGAGCAAATTTGAAACTAAAATCCAGTGCAGTGAATGGACAAAGATTATTCTACACTCAAGAAGACATCTTGATAATTTGTGCCCACTTTGGGTCACATAGTCCCTTAAAGGAACCATTGAGGTGTGCAGATTTTTCCCAATACCCAATCACTAACTCAGAAACAAGAACTGGAATGAAAACTGAAAAACACTAAAGAAATTTAAAAGCATAGTAGAATTTAAAAGCTGAAACATCAAATTGCACGTGAATCATAAACAAGCAGAGATTGGAAACTGGAAATTGGAATGGAAGCAGAAAATCAGTGTTTTGGATTGCAAACTCAATAGTGTTACACAAGAACAAGAAACAAGCTGAAATTGAAATGGTTAAAAGATGTTCACTAAGCAATTCCCGGCCACTTTGAGCTCGTGAAAAGCCAAGTGAAATCATCCGCACACTAAGGAAAACCCCAATCTCTCGAGGCTACTTTGTGCTCATTAGAAATGGAAAACCCTTCTTACAATGCACTCTTTCCCTCTCTCGCAAGAACACTTTCGAACTTAAGAACCCTAGCCCTAACACATTTTTCACTGTCGTGCAACTAGGGCTCCCTTGACAAAACCTACACCTTCCCTTTTTAAACCCCAAAGAAAGAAAACAGAGAAAAGAACCAAAAATTCCTAACCATGATCCTTTCTTTCGAACAAGGATCGCAAATCTGAAACCCCCTTTGTTGTCGTTTGATCAGCTTCGATTTTCTCCCATTCGTCCATCTCTCCACGCTGCCTCAATCTCATCACGCACCAGCCTCGTTCTCCCTTGGATCAGCAGACTCACGCCTCAGATTCACTAGTCAAACGCTCATGCATTAGGGATTGTTCTGTTTTACACTAGGTTCAGCAGAGTGTGATTCGTGATGCCGTGGTCTTATGCATCCTTTCTCACTCGTGTCAAAATCACCAATGAGTTGTTACTCTTTTAATGAAACAGTGAGCTTTAATGAAAGCAAGGCTGGTCAAAGCTTTGGTTGACCACCAAGGACTAATCTGCAAAATGGAAAAAAATGAGAGTAAGGGGTCCAAAACTAAATATAGGAAAATGGAGGATTTCTTGGCAAACTAGTTTTGTTTAAAAAGGGAGTCTTAAAAACAAGAGAGCTAAAATGCAATAAAAAACTACTAAAATAATCATTTTTATCACATTTTTTTTAAAATTCTATTTTTCTACACTAACATTAAAAAATAATTAATTAAAGACAAACTAATATTTATTTAAATTAAAAAGAAAATTTTAGAAAGGAAAAATAACACAAAATGGAATGTTAACAAGAATTAAGAACTTGGAAGAACATATATCTTTGCAACTATTGATGTTGTATGAAGGTGAGAATCTAAAGAACACGTTGATTATGTTTTGGAGTACATTTGAAGAATACTTTTTAGGAAATTAAAAAATTTGTAATTTTCTTTAATTTTTAAATTTTCCTTATTTTCTTTTGTGTCTAAAAATTATGTTTTCAATAAATCCTTTTTGTCTGAGTTCATGTTCTGTTTCTGATTTTCGGTGTTTAAATTTTAGAAAGAGTTCAAAGTAAAAACAATTGTAATTTTTCTTGGATAGAATTTCATGGGACCTTTCAAAGAGAAAACACAATCAATATTACAATCAATGATCTAATTAATTTTAGTGGAAGACGTATTAAAAGGAAAACTAGATAACTAAATATGAATATGAAAACACAAGAGACCATAATTATAATATTTCGAGTTACATAATTTTAGTCATTGTGTTTAAAATATACATATTTGTACTCTATTATTTAATTTCATATAATTTTACTTATTAGTTTGTTTATCCAATAAAACTTGAAATTCAAAATATTTATTCAAGATACCATTTGTTTGATAGGTACAGTAGTTTCACATAATCTTGAAACCAAATTAAAAAACACTTGAAATGCACTTTTTTCTTTAAATCAAGTGTTTTTAAAGAATAAAATCAATAATGTTATTTGAATAGATGGAAGGTCGGAAGAAAGTTGAAAATTTATTCGCAATTATAATATATAATAAAATAAAGTAAACGTAAGAAAACTAAAGATTCGTACGTAAAAATACTATTTGAATCTAGGGCCCACGTCCAGAATTATTTAATTCACATGTCTTTTGGTGTTATCGTTCCGGATGCTTTTGATGTCTTTTGTTTGCAATTCACATGTCTAGATTACTATCTAATTCTGTGAAAGGCAAAATTTCAAATTCAAAAAATAGCACCGATAAGCTAACACAAGCCACACATAATAATATCATCATTATTTTTACATTATTCATGATGTCTTACATAGTTCAGAACAAACAGAAATACATAGTAGGCCGAAAGATTACATCATCACACAATGCCTTATTTAATGTAAGGGTAGTATTCTTGGCATGATATATAAGTTTAGTTAACTTTATTTACCATACCAAAGAAGATTAAAGAAGATTACAGTCAGGGAAGAAATGACACACAGGAATGGTCCCAGGCTTCACTTTTAGAACTTGAAATGCATTGTGGTTTGGATCGCATTCTGATGTGTCTTTGTGGCATACTGCTACAGCTTTAACCCTAGTTCCATCTTCTCCCTCCAATGGCATAAAATGTACACTGCTATTTGATATCTTATGGCAGTAAAATACAACATATGGGTAATTCATAGGATGACATGTAATTATGTTTTTGTCTGCTAAAATCTTCACTCCATCTTTCACTAAGAACTTTTCAGACTTGTTTTCATTTTCTGTAGAAGTAACGTGGACAATCTTCCCAAGTATAGAAGTGACGAAGTCTACCATGAATTCTATTGAAGTTGCACAGTATTTTTCTTCACCATTCAGTGCAGGCTCTTCACACATATTCAGAGCAAACTCCACATTCTCAGCTTTCTCTGAATTTGGCTCCAGAGCCAAAATCTCAAATATTTCGTTTATCTTTTCTGATGAGAATGGTAAGTGTTCTGCAATTTCGCGGGGCAACAACGGACTTGAATATTTTCTTTTAGGGAAGTGTGCATCCAATTTTGCGCCCGGCATCAATCCTTCTTCTAAGAAAAATATACTTGATTTTGAGTGATCGTGGTGATGATGATCAACAACTGGAACGACCTCTTGAACAACAACATTTGTCTTTGATTGAGAGTCAAAAGGTGTCTCGTCTTTCTTAACACCGAGAATAATAATTGATTTTCGTCTTGTAATGATGACATCTCTTGACCATTATGATTTTTCTTAACACCTCAGACCAATAATTGATTTCCGTCTTATGATGATGACATCTCTTGACCACCATGAATTTTCTTATAACCCAGACTAATAATTGATTTTCGTCTTGTGATGATGACATCTTTTGACCACCATGATTTTTCTTAACACCCCAAACTAATAATTGATTTTCCCTGTAATGATGACATCTCTTGACCACCATGATTTTTCTTAATACCCCAGACTAATAATTGATTTCCGTATTGTGATAATGACATCTGGTTGATACCATCTTGTAATTGAGTTTTCTCACCATCAAGAGAAAGAATCTCATCTTGCAATATTAAAAAAAACATATCAAGTATTTAATAGTGGCCTTTCTCTATTGAAAAAGATTAGTTTGGTTATTTGAAATTTTAAATTGAACTAATTAGTTTCAAACTCTTTAAATTGTTGAGAACAAAAGTTTAAATGAGTATTTAAGTGATTATTGGAAATTCATAGTTACCATCAATAAATGTATAAATTTTATTTTCATTTATTTAAAAGGATCAAGTGTTTCCAATCAACATAAAATATGTTTTAATTAGAATGGTTATACATAGCAGAAGGAAAGTGGTTACAAGTGAAAACTGATGCGAAGAAACACACAAACCCCAGTGATATTTGTAGACAAGAGATAGACTGGCTTTTCATATATAACTTTATTTTTTCAAACAATCAAGGAATAAAATACAAAAATAAAATAAAACATTTCCCCTTTTTTAATAATTTTTATTCCTATTTATTTTTTATTTAAAAGGATTTTTTTTTCTGCATACCATTACCTTTCTCTTGTAGTGATTACACCATTTTAGATATAATTAAGGCAGGAGCATAATGGTAACAACATATAAATTATCATTATAGTTAATAGAGAGCACTTTTTAAATAACGCTTATTTAATTAAACATTCTAAATCAAAACAAAAGGCAAAAGGTTTTATGAAATAAGTGCTATAAAAGTGAATACAAATATATAATGCTTCATCCAAAACGCACTATTTATATTTAATTTATATTTTTGAAAAAAAAAAATAAACCAATAGAAAACGTTTTTAGATTTAAGGACTATGTATTAAGATATCAATAGATAAATTTTTATTAAAAAAAGTCTATTATTTATTAAAAAATTTCTAAGACAATTGGTGCACTCGTCCACTGTCCCAACTTACTTTTTTATTTCTTTTTCGATGCGATTACTATGTTTTAAAAGAATTTATGTATTATGTTTTTTATTTCTATTTTTATAGTAAAATATCAATTTGGTCATTCTATTTTTTTTATCTCAATTTGGTCCCGGTTTTGAGAGATTTGATGCAATCAAGTTCTTTCCATTAGTGGTACAGTAACAGCATTAAATAGGGTGTCACGTGTCAGTTTCTGGATTTTTTTAAACTTTTTATTTTTTAATTTCTTTTTTGAATTTTTTTATTATTTTGAATTTATTTATTTTTTAATTTTTTTAAAAAATTAAAAATTTGCCATGTTTCAAGCTGACATTGTGTCACGTGGCAGTGACAGTGTGATGTAGCGTGATAGTGCCACGTGTCACTATTATGCCAAGTGTCATTCTCTCCTTCTTAATTTGGTCTTTGATTTTTTAATTTTTGTCTCAATTTAATCACAATTTTTGTAAAAATGGTGCAATTCACGTCATTCTCCAAATTGAAACAAAAATTAAGTTTTATATAAATATTATACAAATATTTTTATTAAATTTGATATTTTTATTCAAATTGATATTTTTATTATATACTTTTAACAAAACTAAGTTTATTTAAATTTGTTTTTCACATTCAACTTAATTTAAAATTGTTTTCAAATTTTAAATTTATTTGTTTTTTATTGTTACATAAATTAGTTAATTTTTTTAAAAAAATATATAATTTGTTTTAAAATTATTGAACTTTACACATTTGAAAAATATGCAATTATTTGAAATATAAAGTCAAATAAAAAAAACCATATTAAAGTATGATGTAATAAAATATCAATATAATTTATGAATTTTTTTTATTAACATTATTTTCTATTAACAACTTTAAAACAATTTTAAATAAAGTTCAATGTAAAATATAAATTCAGATAAACTTAATATTGTTAAAAATATTTACTTGAAATATCAATTTTGATAGAAATATTTGTGTACATTTGTAGAGAAATTAATGTAAGGCCCATTAAAATCTTGTTTACGTAATTCTGTCCTTAATTTTAAGGGCTGCCCTGCAGCAGTGGGCCTAAAGGCTGGCCCATGATATAAGAACCCTTCGCGTTGCCCTAATTCCAC
>Ga0099822_1009284_pt1 | contig 12417 bp, 8 predicted proteins | sample CowpeawhiteBW_FD_76839 | JGI IMG/M metagenome (GOLD analysis project Ga0099822, IMG submission 76839) | Root nodule microbial communities of legume samples collected from California USA - Cow pea white BW | ecosystem: Host-associated > Plants > Roots > Nodule | place: USA: California | collected... | reverse complement strand
ATATATATATATATATATATATATATATATATATATATATATATATATATATATATATATATATATATATATATTTATTCTTTTAATAATATTTTTCAAATTTATTTAATGTTTTAAATGTATTTCATAATAGTATTTTATAAAAAAATTGTAGTATCTAAATTTTGATGTAAAATTAAAATTATTCTAAATTTTGATACAATTTAGTCTTTAAATTTTAAAAAATATATATAGTTCTCTTAACCAATCACGTTAAGATTTTTTTACATGTTAAATAATATTTCAGATACGTTGAGTTATATACCTATATTTCAACTTAAATATCAGTCTGGAATATAGTTTAAAAAGTAAACAAAATTAATGTCGTTTGTTAAAGAGAATTATATCTATTTATTTGTAAATGTTGAATATCAAAATGTAAGATTAAGATAGAGATAAATTTTTCATAACTAAGTTTAAAAACTCAATTTAACCCGAAAGATAATAAATAATATTTAATTGCACTAATTCTATTTAAAAATACGAATTTTAAAAAATTCCCTTTGTGAAACTTTATTTCAAGAAAAAAAAAAAAAAGAGATCATTTAAACTCAAATTACATGAAGAGTATTTTACAAATAGTGTTATTGTATAAGATAACATTAGTTTCTATTTTCTTATGTTGGTGCTTAATATTTTAGACATTTTTTAGATTATGTTTGTTATTAACACCCAAATCATATTTTTTCTTATATAAGTATAATTTATGACAATTTTATTACTAACAACTAAACTAACCAAAGATAATCAATTAGGCTGTATTAATGTTATATAAATTAAGGTTAAAAATATTTTTAGTCTCTAAATTTATGTAAAATTGGAATTCGTTTTAATTCTAAACTTTCATATGTTTTAGTCTCTAAACTTAAAAATGAATAAATATAGTCATTTTAACATAAAGATGTTAATTTTTTTAAGTGTTAAATGGTGTTTTAGGTTAGCTCGAACGTGTGAAATGGTGTATAAACAATTCAAATGTTAGTCTAAAACACTATTTAACATGTAAAAAATAGTTAACATCATCGAGTTAAAATGACTATATTCATTCATTTTTAAAGTTTTGAAACCAAAATGTGTCAAAGACTAGAATAAGGATGAATTTCAATTTCGTGTTGGCTTAAAACATATTTAACCCTATAAACTAATAACATTAATGAATATAAAACTAATAGACATGTAATAATAATGTAAAATAAGTAAATATTAATACCACCACTATTATAATAATAGTAATAATAATAATAAATTATTAATACAAACTAAAGTAAATTTTAATAAATATATCAGAGTAAATTAATAATATATAACAAAAATAAATATATTTAGGTTAAAATATACTAATGTATATTTACCAATATTCTTTTAATAAATATAAGTCATTAGTAATGCTAATGAATTAATATTATATATTGCTATTAATGATAAATATATACTAATACCGTTTACAGGTACAACAAGAAAGGGTGTTGGCATCGGTTATTTTGTACATTATGCTTCGATTCAACAATCGAAGCATGTCCAGAAGAAATAAAAAATGGTGACTTTTTGGCTTCGGTTATGAATCAATGTCTAAACTTTTATATTAGGCTTCGATAAGAACTGAAGTATAAAACCATAATGAGAAAAAAAAAAAGAGGGATTAGGCTTTATGTACTTCAACAGCAAAGGGTCTTTGACAATGGTGGATGCTTAGAGTTTGGAAGTGCAACAATGGTTCGCCTTTACAATGCAAGAATGGTTCTTGTTCAATAAAGAACCAAAATGGATTAACAAACGAAATAGAGAAAAACAAAGAGTTCTTCGAATTTAGCGAGTGGCGTGGAGACTTCTAAGTACTTCACGTTCACAATGAGAGGCGTGACCTTCGCTTTTGAACGAGTGGTGATGAACGAAATGGAAGAGTGAAATGAAAAGAGGGAGACGAAGAAGATTAATGAGTGGGATGACTTTCGATTTCAAAAGAAGAGTTTGAAAATGAAGGAAAAGATGAATTTTGTAGAGGCGTGTTCAAATGGCGGGGTAAATAACTTCACTGAAATTTTAACACTAGTATAAGAATAGACTTCAATTCTATTAATAATCAAAGCCTATTATTGAATAGGCTTCGATCATTAGTAGAACCAAAAATATTCCCCTGCTTCAAAAAAAAAAAATAGAAATGATATTTTGAGATTTATGGCACCTTCTCGACTATAGTTCTATGGCAACCGAAGACTATCGAAGAATAAGTTTCAGTTGTTAGAAGAATCAAAACATATTTCCAATCTACGAAAAAAAAAAGTAAAAATGAAAATTGCATTTTGAAAATTTGTGGCACTTTTTGACTTTGGTTATAGGACAACCGAAGCCATAAGATTGACGTTTGACTTTAGGATTCGATTTTATAAAGGCTTCGGATTTCACAAAACCGAAACATATAAAACGATTTCAAACGTGATTACGTACTTGCGGTTAAAATTATTCCATTCTAATATGTATTATTACTTTCTTAAATCAGTACACATTATTTAACTTAATGTTAATTATGTTTTAACCTTTATATGTATTTCAGCATAATTATTCACATTTATATTTTTTTAATGTTATTAGCTTTTACTATATGTGTAATTTTTTTTCCTTTTGGTTATAAATGAAAATAAGAATCGATGAAAAATTTCGCTAACTTTATATTATTTATATGGGTATTGCTATTGTGCCTTCTCTAAAAGGGGTTTTGAAATCTTTTCCATTTTTATGGTGTTAAAATTATACATTGCCAGCGAAAAAATAACGCAAGCATAGATTCATGAAAAAAAAAAGGCAATTTAAAATCCTACGTTTCCCTTCCCTAGCCATTAGCCAAAAGAAAGGGTATTTTTAATGATTGAATATGATTGTAGCATATAATGGGCACTAGTTTGATAAATGTGTTTGTGCAAATATCCCCACAACATGCATCCAAATTATTTTTAGGTTATATTTAGAAGAGCACTTGAGATTTGAAAGCATGAGAAGAAGCACGATTGATGTTAATCATATTGCATTGTTTCTTATGCTTCTTTATTTTCTTTTCTTTATTCCCCTTTTGTGTTGTTGAAGCCTCATGTGCTCAACTACCTTTCTCATTGTTAAATTACTATCATTGGCTTTTTGAAACACCCCTCGTAGGACATACCCTACCTACGCTAGTGCATTTCTATTTATAAAATGCTTAAAATTAGAAAAAATATTCATAAATGCATTTCATGGCTCGTGCACACATGTCTCTTTTCACTACTTTTTCTATTTTATAATACTACTATGGCAAACATGACTTCTTTCTTTTACAAGTAATTTAATTTAACTCAACTCTACTAAAGTGAATTATTAGGTAAAAAATGTTCTTATATTTATACTTTTCATGTGTGTATTAACTTTTTTCAGGAGAAACACCAAAAAGATTTCACATGAATAAGTTTATATAAAAAAGCAATATATTACATTCAACATAAAATCTTCAAGAAAACATGTCTGTAAACTTTTTTATGCATATATTTTTTGTTTTAGTCATTTATGTCTAATATTAAATTTCCTGAATATCTAACAATTTTTTTCTCAAGGGTAAGTTTTCTTTACATTAAAACATTATCTTTTTGAGCGAATACATTTTTTAAGCATGAATGTATCAACGGTGACCAGGACGACCAATTCTTTTATATTTATATAAATTAATATATAGTTTAAACTATTTTTTTTTAAATTTTAATATATTTTCTATATTTGGCATCTCAAAATTTTGTAAACATCTATGTAAAGATTTTGACACCTCTAAAATATTTTTCGAAAATCTATCACTGATGGTGACCATTTCATTGTACCATCATTCTGTAATAAAATACATTTTTTAAAACGATATATTTTTGATACAAAAATTTCATAAAATTCAAGATTTTTTACATATTTTATGTTATACTCGTTTGAGTCACCAAGATGAACCATAAACTTTGATATTGAATCCTTGCAAAATATTAGAGAAATTCAACACCAATAAACCATGGACAAATAATATAAGAAATTAAGACACCTCTTTCAATATAATGTGTGAAAAAGATTATTAAGAATTCAAATTGAATAGTAAATCTCATATTACATTAATGTTCGAAGATGATGTGTAATATCACATGTATTATTGCTTACAACTCATTACTACGAGATAAATCTTTACTTAATGAACCTAACACATATGTTAGTACAAAATTAAAAGAAATAAGTTTTGATGTAAACTTATTTTAAAGTATGTTATCTTTTTAATTTTATGTGTAATAAAGAAGCATGCATTCAAGAATAAAGGTATATTTTGTCCTTGCCAAGGGTATTGGTTAGCAACTACCAACTAGTAGCTAATAACTAGTGGCTAGTAGCTTGAGTTACCTGCTAGTAGTTAGTAACTAGTACCTAGTACCTAATAACTAGCAACTATAAGCTAGTAGCTAGAATCTATTAGCTAGTAACTAGTAGTTGGAGCTAGCAGCTTGTAGTTAGTAGCTTGAGCTAATAGTTAGTAATTAGTAGCTAGAATGTAGTAGCAAGTAGCTAGTAGCTAATAGCTAGTAACTTAACTAGAAGCTAGTATCTAGTAGCTTGAGCTAACAGCTAGTAACTAATAGTTATAGCTATGAGCTAGTAGCTAGTAGCTAGTAGCTTGAGCTAGCAACTAGTAGTTAGTAACTATTGCTAGCAGTTAGTATCTAGTAGCTAGTACGTAGTAGCTAGCAGCTAGTAACTAATAACTAGAACTAACAACTAGTAGGTAGTAGCTAGCACCTTGAGCTAGAAACTAGTTGGTAGTAGCTAGTAGGTAGCAGCTAGTAGCTAATAACTGATAACTTAAGCTAGAAACTAGAAGCTAGTAGCTTGAGCTAACAGATAGTAACTAATAGTTATAGCTATAAGCTAGTAGCTAGTAGCTAGTAGCTTGAGCTAACAACTAGTAGCTAGTAGCTATTGCTAGCAGCTAGTATCTAGTAGCTAGTAGGTAGTAGCTAGCAGCTAGTAACTAATAATTAGAGTTAACAGCTAGTAGGTAGTAGCTAGCACCTTGAGCTAGAAACTAGTTGGTAGTAGTTAGTAAGTAACAGCTAGTAGGTAACAGCTGTAGCCAGTAGCTAGTAGCTTGAGCTAACAGTTAGTAGCTAGTAGCTAATAGCTTGACCTAGTAACGAGTAGCTAGTAGCTTGAGCTAGCAACTAGCAGCTAGTAGCTAGTTGCTTGAGCTAGCAGCTAGTAGCTTGAGCTTACAGCTAGTAGCTAGTAGATAGTAGGTATTAGCTAGTAGCTTGAGCTAGCAGGTAGTAGCTAGTAGCTTGAGCTAGCAGCTAGTAGTTAGTAGCTTGAGCTAGAAACGAGTAGCTAGTAGTTAGTAGCTGTAATATCCCGTCGGGATATTACTAATTTTTAATAAAATAAAGAAAATAAATACGCACGTCGCATTTAATAATACCTTATTTTCCAAAATGTGGGAAATTTAAAATTTTATTAAATAACTAAAGTACTCTGAAATCCAAAATAAAATAATGAAGTTTTATCAAACAGGCCACAAGCCTTTACAAATTATTTTTCCAAACATAAAATAATAAAAAGATAAAACTCCAGAGATATCCCTTCTCCGCAGCTAAGCTCCACCAGAACTACCTGCATCAACATCATCTGCTCTCGTGTACCGCGTACACGATCATCGCCAATCACAAGAAGATAGGATGAGCTTAACAGATAAAGCATATAAAATGGCATACACATATATAACACATTTATATATAGGCAACACAATCATCCCAAATGAATTCCATCCCTTTTAATTCATACCACCTGGCCACAACCAGGTTATTCGTGTTCTACATCTTCTAGTGATTACTTCGAGATGATTTATTGCCATACCTATCGGCCACAACAGATAGAGCACGTGCGAGAAACCATGTTACAGATCTTACACCGTAACGCCAGGTGGAGTTCCCAAATATGAACATAATTTGCAATGTCCCAAGACTACCAAACTCGCCAGCCAACTACTGAGGAGGGCAATCTATCTGGACCCATCCGTACTGGCCACAACCAGCACACTCACACCGACAACACTCGTCAACCCGAGCCACAACTCAAGAGTTCCTCGTGTTCATCCGCCATCCCGAGCCATAACTCAAGAGATGCTATTCTGAGCCACAACTCAAGGAATACCACATGCTTTAACCCTTATCTCGAGCCACAACTCAAGGGATACGTTCTGAGCCACAACTCAAGGAACACCAGCAATCCCACCTTTGAAGCATCACCATAAGCCTTGTAGATCACACTCACAGAATCAAGAACTCGAGGTTACAGCAGCAAAATTACCCGGCGGGGGACACGTCTGCTAGGCGCTGCCAGCTTCCAGACTGCCTGGCGGGGGACACGTACCTCCAGACGCCAGGCGCCTCAAAACCATCAATCACAGCAGCCACCGCCTGGCGGGACAACACACACTGCTAGGCGCACGTACTTCAGGAGTCCCCTGATTCTGCCACTATCGCCTGGCGGAACCTCCCCCTCTGTCAGGCGCCTCCTGCACCAGGACCCCACTGTTTCCTCGTTATCACCTGGCAAGACCAATATCTCCGCTAGGCGCTATACTAGTACAACGAGCATACTGGTTTTGGTTCAACTTGTACAGCTTGCCACTCTGATGTTACCTCAAACACATATACCAGATTCTTAACTTAGTTACATATTATCATTCAAACTTCTCCCTATATTATCCAATCTCTTATAGATCACTCTCTCTAACTAGGATTTCTGATATGGAATCCAGTCTAATATTGCAACTTGAACTTTAGGGTATGCTTATTAACTCCTTAATCCAACCTGTTTTTAGGAGTACCATGTTCCTTACTTCATTCACCACCTAAGTGTACATCCCTACCTCATTTCATAATTTACTCCCCTCTAAGAAACTGTCCATGTACTGAATTTCACTCACACAATTACCCAAAGTCATGATTCCCATTGCACCAAATCTTAGCCCAAGCTAAGTCTTAAAACCCCTGATACCAAAACAGATTAAATAGCCATCGTTCTCAGTCCAATACAATAAATTCTTTGTTTCCTTTAACTGTTCTCCCTCCTGTTCATACTAATCCTCCAATTTCTAGTATATCATGGTTAGGCTTTAGTGATAGTTATACTAAGGTTCCCACTTAGACATACCTCTTCACACTTCCTCCACCCGCGAAATAATAAACTACCAATCCCAGATTTAATTTTTCCACACCCCCTATCCACCAGACCTCCCAAAACCCAAAACTGCACTTCGCAACCACACAGAGGCACTTCCCTGCGGTAGTGCCTAGCGGCAGGCCTCGTGCCGCCAAGCGGTGCATACTTTTTTGGCAATTTCCCAGGAATTCATCACTTGCGAATGCCCTCACTCATTTTCCCAGTACTTTTCTCTGCATTCCTTAGCTGTTTCGCAATCGAACAAGGTAACCGTGACCCTATATTCAATTCATAGCTAATCCCAGCATCAACTTGCGTTCAATTACAAACCCTTATTCCCAAATCATCGAAAATCCCAATTTTCAACCCCAGAAGAAGGTTCATGGCAATTTTGTCTAATTCAACCTCTAAACACACGCAATTCATCAAATTAACACTTCTAGTTACTGACAATCAATTGCAACTTCTCTTTTCCCGATCAAACATCCCAAAAACCCCCAAAATGCCAAAATCGAATCAAATTGACTCACGTCGCCTGGCAGGTGTTCGTCACCGCCAGGCAGTTCATACAAATTATTTTTCCAACTCTATTAGGTATTAGCTCTAGGTACCAACTCTAGATACTAGTTTTTGTTATTAGCTACTAGCTTCTCGCAAGGAGCTTTAGCTACTAGCTACTAGTTATTAGCTCTAGATACTGGCCACTACATACTAGCTCTAGCTACTAGCTATTAATTGTACCTACTAACTTTAGCTACTAGCTACTAATTGTATCTAGTAGCTCTAGATACTAGATACTAGCTACTAGCTACCAGCTATAACTACTAGCTACTAGCTATTATCTACTAGTTCTAGCTACTATTTACTAGCTCTAACTACTAGTTCTAGCTACTAGCACTAACTACTAGTTCTAGCGACTAGTTCTATCTTTTAGCTCTAACTTCTAGCTACTAGCTACTAGCTCTAGATACTTGGTGTAAGGTAACGGTTTTCAAAAGTTTTGTGGCCTTAGTGAAAAAAAATTGTCTTAGCAATGGCCATTACTGTATACTCCACGATTGGAAAATTGTGGTAAAATCGTTGCCTAAACTTAAGACTATGGTTTTTTTACTTTAGGCAACATTTTAAAGTTGTTGTTTAAACTACAAAATGGTGTAGTGTTATCATCTAACTTATTTATATATTAAAAAATGTGAGTTTTTATAATTAATATAAAATAATATTACGATTTAGATAACCAAAATAATTCTATAATTGTAACATCCCATTTTAATAGCTTAATACTACCAAAATAAAACATTTCAATATGAGTATTCAAAAGACAGATAAACTAATGTATATCATAAATTAGTACAGTCTTATAAGATAAGACTATAGTAATATAACTTATACATTCTCAAGCTACTATACTATGAACCTATTGCAATATTATACCTATCATAATCTAAAGTCGATCATCACCGAGACAATTGGCTCCTCAACATCAAAAGGTGCATGTACACATGTATCTCCATCAGCTCACACCAATAAGGTGATGATCATTGCAAAAAGAGAACACAACACATACAAACAATAAACAAAGGTAAGCTAGTTTATAAAAGAAATAATCATATAATAGTTAAACTTAATACATCCTAAAATAGCATATTTCAAACATTCATAAAAAAAATACCAAACATATAATTACAAACTCTCTATACTCAATTATCTGGATATATGCATTAACTCAGATATAAGAAATTGTGCAAATGTCATAAAAGTGGATTGCGACGAAGGTCCTAACTCTACTAAGCCTAACCAACATGAATCGATTTCCTTTGGATAGGGTAAGTTATTTATGGCATCGCCAAATTATTGGTCCTACCCCTAATCCCTCCATAAGAACCTCCTTCAACTCTCACCACCTAGGTCACAGCACTCTATATGAGTTTGTAAACCTAGTAGGGTATAGGATAACTTTTGACCAACACATATCCCAAGCCAATGCTTAACAATTTACTAGTGAAGATTGCACTTCTTCCTTAGAAGCCAAGACTCAAAATAAGGATGCAATTCAACCTTAACCATTTCATTCCACTGGTTCACTTTTATACTTATAATCTTACCACTTCACCATAAAACATGATTTCACACCAAGTTTATCATACCAAACAATCATAGATAGTTCTTTCATCATATCCTTGTATAATATTAATTCATCACATTCAATTACAATCTCAAACATATACATACACAAAGATTCCACCAGTCAAAGTGAAGAATCACGTGTCTAGGGTCAGCTGTCAAAATTTCATCTCGACCTGACATTTAACGAAGTAGGAATCTTCATTTTATCAAGATGATGCAAACTAGAAAAATAGGGTGGCACCTGATGCTCGAAAAGTGGCGCCCGACACTCAGCCCCTGGAACCCACTAACATCTAATTCCCAGAGTTCCAAAAGTGGCGTCCGATGATGCCAAATTAGTGTCCTAATGCTTGGCAGTACTGTAACGACACCCAACAGTGTATCAAAAACAACAATTTGGGAAAATTTGATCCTGTGAAGTTGACTAATTGGAGACCTTTCCTTTAGTGTTTCTTATTCCAAATGGTTTTAGAGAGTTTAAAAATGATACCCAATCACTCAAAACACAAATTCAAACTTTTTCCCAAATCAAGACCAAATACAAATTAAATATCAAACAGGTCAACATATAACTTATAAATTTAACACACCACATCATAATTAACTACCAAGATGTTCACACCAAAATTCAACAAAAACCTTGCTTCCCTTACTTGTAAAAGACAACCTAAATAACTCTTGGAACACCAAATTGCGTCTAATCAAATAGGATGCTTTATATACACATAGAAACATCATAGGAACTATAAGGACTTATCGTTATGATCAATGATCAACATATATATATATATATATATATATATATATATATATATATATATATATATATATATATATATATATATATATATATAAGATTAAAAGGACACATGCAAGGAGAAAAGCCCTACATGCAACAGAAACTATAAGAAGACTAAGGAAATAGGATTGAACTTAACTTACACGAATGGAGAAATTAGTTGGTCCAAATTAAAGAGTTTGTCGCGAGGATCACTCCTATAGTCTCAGATCTTCAATCAGGCGAATAAAGAACTCTAGAAAATGGGTTTCTAGAAAGATAGTGTGTTTTAAAATAATGAAACTCGTTTATAACAAAATTATTTATAATAAAACTTTTTAATCTTAAATTAATTGAGTTCCACTATTTTTAAACCATTATTACTTCTAAAATGTCATTTTTTCTACCGTTTACAATAACAATTTTGTTATTAACAAGTTTTGAATAAATAAATAAAAATCACATAATTTTATGTTAATTACACTACCATCTTAAATTAATCATATAACTTCACAAATTCTTAACACGTGATAACAAGTAATAAAATTGACCAGAACAGTCACCTCATTCATTCGATTAACAACGGAACAGTTATACCCATATTACTAAATTAAAAAATATGAAAAAATTTAAATATTTTTAATAAATTAAAAAAATAAATAAAAATGTATGAAGAAACTTGAAACATAATTAATTAACCCTTTAATTTTTAAGAACAGCACAGTTATGGGTTGTATGCATCATAATCTTAATGAGAAGATGTTAGAATAAATGTTAGTCACTAAGATATAGTGAAGAATTCTATAGTGTTGTGCACTGAATTAGACAGCAATAATAAAGGGTGGAAGGTGTTTGAAGATGGTTATGATTACAAATCACTGCACCAAATGTTGGCATTTGAAAAAGTGAGTTAGTTGGTGCTGCTTTTAAACACTTTCATGATGTCCAAGAACCTCGTCTTAGTTATAGGATTCTCTTTTCAAATCTTGTTTTTACCAAAATCACTTTAACTATTCAATTGCGTTTTTTTACGGAATAGTTAATAACCATTAGAAGCTAGTTAAATAAACGCTTTAATTACATTTTTAGAATGTTATGAATTGAGTATGTTTTCCTTTTGATTTTATATTTTTTTTATTCTTGTAAAATTCAAAATACTTGTTTATGTTTATAATTTTTATAAAATTTGTAATTTTCATTTTCATTTTCATTTCTTTCAATTTTCAAGTCAAGCTCATAATTTATTTTATGATAGATAATAATATTTATTTTGCATATTTTAAGAATTTTTTAGGCGTTATATAGTGATACTATATTACAAACTACTATACCCCACTTGACCATTTGGTTAACAGATAAGCAGTTAACTAATATCATATAATACTAAAAATTAAAGCAACGATGTTTAATTTTAAAGAAATTAAAATAGAATACCTTTTTACAAAAAATAAGAATAGAAATACTCACTCATTTTATGGAGAAATAAAAACATGTTTAAACCTTACTTTATGCTCTCTCCTAAAGTTGTATTTTTAAGTTATTTGAGTTTTAATTTTGTTAATATAGATTATAAAGTCTTTGTCACTTGAAATTTTGTTAATAGAGTCTTTGTCACTTGAAATTTATTAATGACATTGATTAATAATTTATCAGGAAACTAAAATTACACAATTTATATCATTGGTGATTCAACGGAAACTATTTGAATTCAAAGGTAGAGAAAAAAGAATGGTCTTAACACTAATTGAAAATTAAAAAATTTGGCATCTTAAAATGATTTTAAAATATAAATAAATTATCCATCAAATTAGTCTATCAATAAAATTGCTTAATTTCTATAATTATTAATGGGGCCACTTAGACAATTAAATAAATTATTAGTACTACGTTTAACAATAAGGAATCAAAATTGAGTCCCATTCTAACTTTAAGTGTTAATAAAGCAAGTGAGTGCTTTTTTCACTTTACTTTTCCTTTTTTCTTTCTCATTCCCTCTCTTACTCTTCTCTCCAAGTTGCTTTCTCTTTGTTCCCCATTCATTTGGTTTTTCCAAAATTTCTGAAGTTTTTGTTTCATGTGGAAAAGACACTCAGAGTGGAAGAGATTAATTAACCTTTTAATATTAAGTTAAATACATAACTCAACTAGTTTTAGAGATAGAAAAAAAAAACAGAATTCTTCATTATATATATATATATATATATATATATATATATATATATATATATATATATATATATATATATATATTTTTTTTTTATATTTTTTTT
>Ga0099822_1009282_pt1 | contig 12418 bp, 1 predicted proteins | sample CowpeawhiteBW_FD_76839 | JGI IMG/M metagenome (GOLD analysis project Ga0099822, IMG submission 76839) | Root nodule microbial communities of legume samples collected from California USA - Cow pea white BW | ecosystem: Host-associated > Plants > Roots > Nodule | place: USA: California | collected... | reverse complement strand
TTCTAAAAAAGTTTAATAAAAAAAAAAAAAACCAAAAATATAGAGAACAAAAAAAAAAAAAAAAGAAGAAAATTTTGTAGCTTATATCTCTCTCTTTTTTATGTTACATTTTTTCATTGGAGTGGATGAGAAGAAGAGCCACGAAGGAGATGGAATATAATCATGTGATCATTGTATAACTTTGTAATTATTATAATAATAACTGTACATAAATCTTGTAATAGCCCCTTCTTTAGTATATTGAATATCTGCAGGTTAATCTTTACAGTGAGTTGTATAATTGCCATAAGTATGTAGATGAATAGTGGAATAGTGTGGTTGGCAATAATGCCAATGCAGTGAGTAGAAGATATTTTTGGAGTGTGAACTGGGAAATGGACCATAGACCTTTTAGGTCATGAGTCAACATGACAAATTTAGGAATGGAGGATTTAGTTTTGCAAATCTAATTACTATTAGCAGTCCTATTTTTAGTTTTTTTTTACACAGTAAAATCACATGGTAGTGAATGTAATTAATTTAATTGCCTTCTCCTCAATATAATGTTTTGATTTACAAAAAGATTTAAAATGTGCTGTGTATTGGCCAGAGAGACTTATTATTCACGTGGGAATTGGGATATGATCATTTAAATATGTTGTTCTGTCTACTTAATTAATTATTGAAATGATCTCATTTAGCTTATGTAAGCTGTTTTGTTGGATTCGCGACAATGATCAGTGGTTGCAGGCTTTCTTTACATAGAATCATTAACTATGTAGAGAAAGAAAGCATATGGGAATGAGCCTATGGCTGAAAAACGAAGAAAAGGATATTTTAAAGAGGTTCACAACATCATTTTTAATATACTTTTTTTCAGTTTATTTATGATTTCATTTTCATTCTTCCAATTTTATGGCATCACTGCTGGAATCCATTTCTTCTTTTCTACTTTTATATTATTAGAAAAAACAAGAAGGAAAAAAATTATGATTCCAAACTATAATTTATAAAAAACAATCATATATCTACAGTGCAGTGAAATTGTTATAGAAAAGAAATATCTATAATGGAGAAATGATAATTCTTTTGATGGAAATTCACCCAAATAAATGTTTAGACACTACTAATGAAGAATATATGATATAAGTATGTAATTTTCAATTATTTGTGTACAGACAGGGAGGGGTTAAGCTAAATAATATAATATAATTAATATATGCATAACTTCATAAAGGTAGCTCATCAATTATATTTTATACATTTATGTTCAAAAGTGTGCAGCTTACTAAATTCTATCTAAAATGAGATAGCAAGATTATAGCAAGATTATAGTTAGCTACAAGATGTTTTTTTATCGGTTAACTACAAGAGTAATTCCTAACTTAATATATGTTACCAAATATAACCTGGTTATATTAAATATTAATTTGGTTATGTAAAACTCTTTTTTTTTATTCTTTGAAAATTATTTGTACTCAGTTAAATTAAAAGGGTCATTTTTTTTCTTTTAAAAAAAAACTTTCAGATTCCTATTCTACCTTTCCACTCAACTTCTCTCATCCACTCATAAACAACTCACCTCTCTTCTCCCCTTGAAACAGAAGCTGGATAAGTCAAAGCTGGATAAGTCGAAGATTTTGAACCTCTGTCTTTTCTTCTTTTCCAACTCTGTAGTGTTGATTTTGTCTTGGGGTCTTCCTTAGAGCCTTATTTTTATCTATTTGTGTCCTTGTTTTTCAGATCTTTAGGTTATTGCGGAGTCGTGGTATTCATTCCACCTAGGACATTCTTCCCCCCACGAGTAATGTCAGTTTTAAGGTAAAGGGAACTAGGTTTATCTAAAGCTTTTGAAGTATCTTGCATGTTTTTGGTTCTGAATCGTATTCAAATTGCTAGATTGATGTTTGTGTTTGTATGGAAATGAATTGTGTGTGGTTTGATTTGGGATTCTGGCTGTGCATGTGTGAGCAAGTGAGAGTCTGTTATTCTCTCCCAAACGAGGAACCTCTAACTCAAGCGAGAATAGCAGAAAACTCCCCTTTACTTTTGCGCGAGTCATTGCTAAAGCTAGAATTTTCATCCAAACGAGAGTAGTCTCGCCTAAGCGAGAAGATCTAGCTTAAGCGAGAACTCGCAAATGTGCATTGCACCTTCTGTTCGAGTTCTCACCTAGGCGAGAAGGTTCTAGCTTAAGTGAGGGGACCCTATCGCTTGAGTGAGGTCTTTTGGCCTAAGCGAGATCGGTGCCAATTGTTTTCGTTCTCTTGTTGAATTTGTGGTTGGCTGAATTTAAAAGCATGATGTATGTGATTATCCATGTATGATGGGATATTTTGAACTGTATTTGATGTGTTTTAACTTGGGATGATGATTATCATGAGATAAAATATGGAGTAGTGTGTTAAGAATTCAAGTAATGTTACAAAAACTGAATCTAACTTTTCTTTTGTATTGTTTTTATCTTTAAGGATATCTTCCCTTTTATCACTTTACAAAAACTGAATCTAACTTTTCTTTTTATATTCATAAAAAAATAAATTTACAAAAGACTCATAAAATGAAAAAAAAAAAACTAAATATCAAACTAATATTTTTCTATCAAGAGAAGATAGAGAGTTACTTTTTTTAATCTTAAAATAGAATCTGATGAATTAAGAGCCAGAGAATGAATTTATATCTAATTTTCTATTTCTCTATTTCTTTTTTAAAACAAAAAAATAAAGAAGAGATTCAAAAGTAATAAATGAATACAATACTTCAAATGGTAGAGAACAAAAATATCTCAATAAATTTTATTATTCCTTATTATGTTTAATTTTTTATTTTATTATTTATTAATATTAAATATCATATTTTATAAAAAAATAAAAATCAATTTTAAAATTTTTAAAATAATATTTTAAAAATTAAAAAATCTTAGGGGTCCATGGTCCTCCTACGGACCTTTTAAGGTGCGCCACTAAGACTCACATAGAGCAGACTAGTTCATGTGGTAAGAGCAGTAAGAGGTCTTAGTCTTAGTCTCTGGCAAGATAATGACCTTAGATGATCATGGACTAACCTTGTGTGTGGTAGGATGAAACCCATTGACAATGACTCTATAGAGGCCACCATAAGTGTAAGTTTCCAGTGAATCCAATTTCATTACATGTATCCGGATAATCGAATTAGAAGGTCTTTTATTATTTGCTATCACATGTTGTTTGTGCTCATAATATGTTTATTTACCTGTTAAATTAGTTTCACTAACTTACTCTTCTTTCTTCTTTCTTTATGTGTTTGGTTCCTTGTCGCGTTTTCCTTTTTGCAATGATCACCAATGTTGGTGTGAGCAAATGTGGAAACCCCTTGATGATCATAAAGATGGTGGAGATGTTGTTGTTTAGACTAGGCTTATTAGTTATTGCTCTTTCGAGCATATTTTGAAAAACTTATCTTATGTACTTCCTTGCTTTGATGAACAATCTTTTGCAAAACTGTTTTTTTTTAAAACATGTTTACGACTGTTTTTTGTTTAATACATGTTTATGTTTGAATATTTTGCTCGATTGTTCTATTTTATTATAATATGTGATATTTTTTTTATTATAAATTTTTTATTAAATGAAATGTCACATCACATATTAGGTTATACATATGTGAATTTTATAAATATTAGAAACATTAATTGTTTTTGTTACCATCTTCAAGGTTTAAAATAGTACTCTATAAATAGTTAAATTGTATATTCAGTGAATGTAGTACTTAATTTTTTTTCAATTGATAATTTATTCTATTATAGAAAAAAATATCAGAAACTTTAATTACTTGTTTGCTATAAAAAAATACTTTTTTTTAAGTATTTCTCAATCACAATTTCTTAACTTTTAAATAAGTGATTGCTAATATCTCAAGAATTTTATTGTAACATTTGACAAACCTTGCCGATATTAACTATTGAAGAATATCATTTGTTGATATAGGAAGATTCTTTAATAGGTCAATATTTGAGAATTAAACTGAATTTGTTGAATTTTATAATTATATATATATATATATAAAGAAAATAAGTATAAAAAATTAAAAAGAAAAATAGTGAGTGGGATCAATTCATCATGTGACTAGATAGACCAAAATTCGAAGGTACCTAAAAATGATACATCAATCTAGTTCTCTCCCTCTTTTCAATGATCATTAAAACAGACACAAATAACTCAATGTTTCTGTCACTAAAAATTATGAATTGACTTATTATATTTTAATAAAATACAGTGTAAGTAATAATGAGAAATTTTACTCTAATTCAGGAAGCAGTTCATTGTTTTACCAAACCAGAATTATTTTATTTGGATCTTCTTCTTTGAACATATTTTGTGAATGTAGTTATGTGCACTGTGTGACTTTTTTCTTTCAACCATAAGGAAAGAGAAAATGGATGAAACAAAAGAAGCCTAGTGCTAGGCAGCACCATGAATAGAAAGTAGATGAATGATTAATACATTAAATTGTTGGGATGGGTTATGTACTATTAAGATGCAATGTTTAAGCGAAGCCAAGCACAAAATGACGCAATTTTCACGTGAAAGAAGGTTGTGATGTTTCATCCACCATCACTCTTTCTCAACATTGCATCTAATTAAATTCACCACTTCAACTTCTTTATTCTTTTCTTTTACAAAAACTAAATATTTTTTTCCTTTTAAAAGTAAGGATTAAATATGTTTTTGTCCCTTAACTTTTAGTGAATTTTAGAATTAGTTAATTTTAAAATTTTGGACCAATTTAGTCCTTCATCTTTCGAAATACATGAATTTAGTTATTTTAATCAAATTTTGTTAGGTTAGTTTGATGTTTTGTTCGCATCTCAGGATTGTATTTGAGTTGTTTATACTGTTTGATATATTTTTGCTTTAATGTTAAGTCAAATATTATTATTATGAAACGCGCTTGAAATGTCAAATAAACTTAACAAAATTTGATTAAAATAATTAAATCCACGTATTTTAAAAGATTAAGAATTAAATTGGTTCAAAGTTTCAAAATGAACTAATTTCAAAATTGATCAAAAGTTAAAGGACAAAAACATTTTTAATCCTAAAAGTAAATCAATTTAGTGTTACCCATGAATGCCAAAACTATTATTCTTGAAAATTGAAACTATGATTTAAATTTTGAATATTTGTAAACAAGTTTAATTTAAAACTTTGCTTTTTCTACTTTCCGGTGATGATAAATAATATTTTTAACTTTTCATCGTGGCATTTTAATTTTCATATATTAATTAGCTTTAATATTTTGTTATTATTTAATTTTATACCTTTACAAATTTATTTAATACAAAATTAGCTTTAATTTAGGAGAAAAACAATTTAACCTGACTTCCATCCTTTTATAAATTAAAATATAAAGATAAGATGTTTTCTTAAAAAGACATAGCAATATAAAATATTATATTTTTACTAATAAACGATGAGAAATGTCACTAATTTGGTGGGACATGGTGATATTTTAAGCTTGCTAATTTTTAAACAAAAATAAAATAAAAATATTTTTTTTTTGTGTCATACTATTAGAAAGATATGTATATTTATATAATTATGTATATTTTTACCTTTATATATATATAAAATAATAATAATAAAATTATAAAAATAAAAGTGAGGGATTATAACATTTAATATGTCTATTTAGAGTGTATCAGTTAGTTTCCCACCATTTGTAGTGTGTTTACGAGAGATCGGGAAAGAATGGGCGAGATTAATTCATTTTGTTACTCTTACGTTTTCAACAAACTTGTTTCCAAATCAAGTATACATGCTTTAAAAGTAAGATTTTACTTCATTTATTAATCTCTTACAAGGTTATTTATTTTATAGAAATCATAAAGAAAATCCATTGCTTATAAGAGAAGATAGGAGATGAAAATAAGAATGATAATTTTACAATATTGATTGTATCTTGTCATTCATCTTCATTAGTTGTAAACTCTTCCATAAATCCAAATATTGCACCTCAAATATGCAATGACTATACAAAGGTCCAAAACATGCAACAACATATATGTAGGTATAGTTATATATGTAGATAGAATTTTCAAAATAATTACATTAGATTTACAAGTAGAAAATAGAGTGACACGAACAACATATATATTTAAAGGTACAAAACATACATATAAACACAATTTCAGTTATAAATGCAAGCATATCTAGAACTATAAACATTTTACAGCAACAAATGTAAACACAAATACACCCACAAATTATTTTTTTAAGACATATGGAGAGAATAAAAAAAGGGAAGATGGCGATATTGTTTGTTATTTTAATTATGTATGACATTTTGAAAGATTATTTTTACACTATTACACTATAATGTCACTCATTTAATGTTTGTCTACTAAATACCCAACATTAAAAATAATATGTGGTATTTTTGTATTAAAATGTCAAAGTGTCAGTTAGCTGTCTTGTTCTCTCATCGATGCCAAATACAAAATAGATGTCAGTCTATTGCAATTTGATGTCGAATGACATCAACCCTCGAATATTAGATATTGAAGAACGTCAGTACTTCCATATCCGATGTCCTAGAACGTCGAGGCCCCATAAATATGAGGATGTCTGCTCCCTAATTACCCGACGTCAAACCACTTTAATCACTAAAAAAAAACAACGTGAACCCATTTCATTTCAATTGTTCCTTCGCACTACCTTTGTGAAAGGCAAACAATGGTTGCAACGAGGTTTTCCACCACCACGAAAGGTGATTTTTACTTCATTTTACCTCATTTAACTCAAATGGAAGTTGATTGGCTACCTTGGTTCACATTTTTTAGCGTTTTCACTGACTATTTTGTCCATGGATTTCGCATGACAGCAACATTGCATTGTGGAGCTCCTCCGGTGATGTCTAGTAATGGCGGCGACGTCCAACAACGGTGGCGACACGGTCTGCAGTGGCCAGTAGGTGGCATGGTGTTATGTTTTCCCATCTCGATTGTTGGCAATGAGACTCCTCTACACTCTCGCGACGACATTGCAATCTTTTGGCCACCCTCCTAGGTTAATTTGTTGGTTTTGATGTATATTGCAAAGTCTTAATTGGTTAAGATGCGATTTTGGTCATTTTTCCTATTCTTAAGTAAATGTTTTTAAAAATTTGAGCAACCTTTTATGAAGAAGGTTTTCTTGTTGAAGTTTTTTAAATTGTAATTTTACTTTTTATTAGATATTTGATTAATTTTAGTGTTATTAGATATTTGATTGGTTTACTAGCTAGATTTTAGCGTTGTTTGTTTAATTTAATTTTAGATTTATTAAAATTTTAGTTAAACACTAAGTGAACCTTAGCTCTCACATTTGAGATATAGTACAAATAATTAAACTTTTATCGTTTGTATTAAAATCTTGAATTGTCCGATCAGACAGTTTGAAAAAATTATTTTTTATAATTGATTATAACGTGTACATTGAAGTTTATGCATAAATTTGATAAAATTTTGATTTAAACAATTTTGTGTTGTTTTTTGGATGCATGTCTGATTCTGATCACGAGTGATCATTTTCATTTTATATTCTTCAGAGACCAATGTAAAATGTTATCGAAACTTTTTCAAATTTATAATGTTTGACTTCTTTGTATATGTGTTAACAAATCATGAAAAATAATTTTTTTTTGAGTGGGTAGGATCTCACCTTGTGAGAGTTAAAAGTTTGAGAATGATACGGGTTTTTTTTTTATGAACATAACATGGATCAAAGTTGGATGAATGAACATCGCATCAGTTAAAAGTATGAAAATAAAGTTTGAGTTTTTGCTATATACTCAAGAACACAATCTTTGCTAATGGGATATATTTTTGTCTTTGTGTTAATTGTAGGATTTGGACATAATATGTGATCATCTATTTATCTTCGACTTAATGAATAATTATACAATTTAAACTTGACATAGAAAAATAAATAATACACTTTTCAAAATTTATCGGGTTTTTCTGTATAAGTATAATTAATATTCTATCAAACTAATCAATAAATTGATTAAGCAATTTAAATTAATATAATATATAACTAGAGTTTCCCTCAAACTTTTGATTTATCCATTCATTTTTTATTTTGTAATGGGACATGTCTTTCATTTTAATACGGAAATACATTTTACTCAAAATCTCATCTTAAATGTCATATAACAAATGGCAATATCATATTTTCTTATGGTAAACTACATTATCATATCAATAATTACCAACAATGCAAGTAACATTTCTCTAATATCATTCTTTGTTAATATGATTATATAGTTGACCCATCGTTGCTTTTTACATAAAAATATGAATACATAAGTATTCTTCAAAGGTGAAAAAAATATAACCACACACAATACAAACTAAAACTATTTTAATTAGTGTTCATTTTTTTTCTTCTGAAATGTGTTTCTGAAGTTTCAGACACAATCCAAACACGAAAACCAATCGAATCCTTCACCTTATATATTACTGTTTGTGACTAAGGCCAAAACTTTATTTAAAATTTTAATTTTTTGTGTTATCTTACTGTAATAAGTTTTTATTATATATATATATAATTAAATATATTTTTGTCCTTTAACTTTCCATGAATTTTAGAATTAGTTCATTTTGAAATTTTGGACCAATTTAATCCTTTATCTTTCGAAATACGTGAATTTAGTCATTTAATATAATTTTGTTAGGTTTATTTGATGTTTTGTACGTATTTCATTATTGTATTTGAGTTGTTTATACTATTTGATACATTTTTATTTTAATATTAAATTAAATATTATTATGAAACGTGTTTGAAATGTCAAATAAATTTAACATAATTTGATTAAAATGATTAAATTCATGTATTTCAAAAAATAAAGAACTAAATTGATCCAAAATTTCGAAATGGACTAATTTCAAAATTTACTGAAAATTAAGAGACCACCACCATACTTAATATATATATATATATATATATATATATATATATAAAATTTTATGTCAATGTGGCTTACAATTTTGATAAGAAAGGAAGTGACAGAAAGTTAAGTGAAACGACACCGCACCCACTACTTGCCCTTTGTGGAGCCATAAAAAAATCTCTTTTCCTTTTGGTGCAATTTGCTTTGTGCCACAAAGTTTATAGAATTCTTCATCTTATGATGGGCATCAATAGTAGTTGTATATTATTTTTTAAAAGAAAATTCGTTTTATTATTTATGTTGATATTTGTTAGATATTAGTTTTAAAAATGTGTAAATTGTTTTATAGTTACAAATATCTATGAATACTTGCAAATTTTTTTATATTTTAAATAAACTTAATTTTCAAAATATAAGTGTGAGAAATTTAATCCTAAAGTATAATCCAAGACATCATAAAATATTGATATAAACAACATTCATAATTTTAAAAGACAGTTTTATGTAAGTTATTAGATTGCAAAAATATAAATTTAAATAGAATCAATATTTGTAAAAGCAACTTTATTTTCATAAATTTAAATAAAAATATAATTTATGAAATTAAATTATAAATAATTTTTTGAATATTGATGTTTGTTTACTGATATTTTATTTTATTCGATTAATTGTATGTAAAAAATATAAAAAGTAAATAATAATAAATAACATATATCTATCATTTGATGTCTATTAAGCATTTTATCCACAGATATCTATTTTCGCTTCCACGGATTTCTTTTATCATCATTATCCTTTTATATAAACTAGATTTAAGAACAAACTAAAACTAGATTTAGAAGATAATTATCTTATTGTAAACGAAATCGCTTTTGTTCATACAAACTTTTTGTCCTTTTCTTCATCCTTTTGGATGAGAGTAATTAGGATATAATTATAGGATAAAGAATAGACCAACTTCTTAAATGATTCAACATATACAATAACTAATAGTCATTGTAATTAATAGTGTATAATTTATCATATTCTTTTTCTTTGTCCTTTAGTGTTCCATCAAAAGTACTAATCTTTATATCTACTTTTTTGAAGAAAAGAATATTTGTATCAAACTCCACGTTATAATAAAGGTAACGATTTTAATCTTCATTCTCATTCTCATACATGATGATTACCGATTTAGCTATATAAGTATTGTGTACGGTTAGTAAATTAATATAAATTGTTACAATGGAATTGAAAAATTATTCTTAATTCTTTCAACGAGTAATTTATAAATAAAAATAATTAATTATTTAAATTTTCATTTTATAAAAATTATTATTTCTCTAAATATGTTCTCCTATATTTTGTTACTCTTATGAGAGATTTGTTTATATTCCTTAATATATGATTCCGTCTTAGTGAAAGTGGTGTAGAGAATAACACGATTAATTTATAAATCAATTTGTATTTAGAGTAAAATTTTTTAATATCGTTCAAACAAGGTGATAATGTTCGACATTTTCTTACTCACTTAAACATGTTTAACTTAGTTTAAAGTGTTTGCATGTTCAATAATCATAATTCATCTATGTTATATAAATTTTGAATGTTTTATTTCAAAAATTATTGAAGTGTTAAGAATAAGAACGATGTTGTATAAATTATGTCAATTCTATTAAAAATAATACGAATGAATTGAAGTGATTATAAAATAATGTGCTATAATTTTGAGTAAGTTGGTGTATTGAGTTTGTACAACATTTGAATTGTAAATATGAATTTAATTAATTTGGACCTAAGTGATGTGAGCTCAATAATTTAATGTAATATTAATATTGTCCTTATATTGTATTTCTTTGGATGATATAACGTATGTGTCGAGCAAGTCTAATTTGAATCCATATTAAGTATCAAGTATGTATTCATGTTGTTACTATATATTGCTTTTTAAGTGATGATTTAATATAGATTAGTATATAATTAAAAAAATTTATTTTAGATTCAATATTTGATCTATAGTGAGTAAAAATGGTAACAAATACGGTTATTAATATATAATGTAATGGCTCAAACACATGAAAATGTTATTAGTTACTCATATATAATGGTACGTATATTGAATTTTGTTTACAGCAGCTTGTTTGTTAGCTATCTAAAGGTATGTTATAAATATAAATGGATGCATAAATAATTGTATGGGTAGGTTTAGGAGTGATCTATAAGAAATTCAGATATTAAAGTTTATTATAAATTAAATGATATATATATATATATATTTTTGTTTTAGTATTTTTATTTTAAAAAATATATATTTTAAATGCATTTTTATTTTAAAATACTAGTAGATTTATAAAACTTTTATTGATTGTCGATATTATTATGAATTTTGACATCTAAGTTAGATTGATATATATTATGATATTTTAAAACCATCAATCATGTATCGTTATTTAAAATCTCATTAAAAGAAAAAAAATATCGAAGGAATACACCAAACTCAAGATAAAAAGTTACATTTCACAAAATATTGGCAATCTATACCAGTTATGAAAAAAATCCTAAATAAATACATAGAGATATAAAATACTAAACTACTTTATATTATAATGTTCTTTATAAATAAAAGTCAATTTTGTTAACTTGTTATCAAAGTAATTTTTTTTTACGAAAAATACGAGAAACTCTGAACTACATATATTTAAAAAATACAAACATTAATATTATATCTATCTAAGACTACAAGAAATTGTTTACTGATCTATAAAATCATGATAATAAACTAAAATAGAATCACTTTCCAACCAAAATTTCTGAAAGTTCACTATCCAAGCTCCGAAACATAAACTCGATATAAATAAAAATCTTCTTAAAAATTGAAAAAACTATCAACATATTACTAAATGTAAATTGAGACCGATTCAATGCCATATTTTGTTTTTAAAAAAAGAAAAAAACTACTACTCTTTAATATTTTCTTAGTCCTTCAAATTTTTTTAATATTTATTCTAATAATTTTTATTTAAAGAATTCACAACTTTCCCTATAAATACAAAAGTTTTATTTAAATAATTCACATAATTCTTATAAATATAAATGGAAAAAAAGATTACAATAAAATTTAAATATAAAAGAATAGATAGACATGGCGAATTTGATTGAAGCTATAGTTGGACTCTGAGTCTTGCTAAAGTCTTAGCAAGTGACAATATTTTGTATATCTGGAAAGCCTGTATTTCAATAAACCATTTAAAACTATATACTGTTTTCTGAAAAGAGAAAAAAAGGAATATCAGAAAGTAATAACAAAAATATTTAATTATAATTTCCGTTTCTATATTTTGAAAATTGTAATTTTGATAAATGATTTTTTTTACATAATATTGATTATTAATTCTTTAATTATTCATAACTTTCTTCAATTTTATAGTCTTAAAAACATTTTCAATATCTAAATATGTTTGGGCTGATAATCTGAAAACTATATATATATATATATATATATATATATATATATATATATATATATATATATATATATATATATATA
>Ga0099822_1009280_pt1 | contig 12424 bp, 1 predicted proteins | sample CowpeawhiteBW_FD_76839 | JGI IMG/M metagenome (GOLD analysis project Ga0099822, IMG submission 76839) | Root nodule microbial communities of legume samples collected from California USA - Cow pea white BW | ecosystem: Host-associated > Plants > Roots > Nodule | place: USA: California | collected... | reverse complement strand
ATGCACATGTTGTTAAAAAAATTTAAAAGTATATATATATATATATATATATATATATATATATATATATATATATAAAAATATTTATATATATTTTAATTTATATTAAAAAAAATTTTTTTTTTATAAAAAAAAATATAAATATATATATATATATATATATATATATATATATATATATATATATATATATGAAAATTTCTTTAAATTTAATTTAATTTATGATAAAAACTTTTTTTGTTAAAGAAAAACTGAGTTAAATGCCCTTTTGTGTCAAAGTCTAGAAAATTAAATTTATAGTAACTTTACTTTTATAAGAGAAAACAAAAAACAAAAGCAAAGGTAATAACTTCTAGATTTTTTTTCTTATGGGTAATCTTTCTTTTCTCTTTTCCCTTCTTATATTGTGTGTTCGTTTGATGCGATTTGTTCAAGCGATTTTATGAAGGCAGATGGTGAAAATGAAAAGTGCTCGTATGGGTTGATTTGTGACGATATAAGAGCGTGAAGAATCCAGATTCATAAATTCTTAAATCATAAATAGATGTGAAGATTTGAAGGAATGAGATGTCACTTTATGCTTTTATCCCTGTCACGTGTGTGTGAAATAGTGTCCGTGAGGTGATGTGTGTGTGTCCACCAGTTACATAACTAGTGAGTGCTGTGTGTGTGAAATAGTATGTATACCGGTCACATAACCGGTATGTGTGTATGTGAAATAGTGTGTGCGTGAGGTGATGTGTGTACCGAAACAAGTGTTTTGTTTGTGTGTGTGAAATAGTAAAGATAAGCCATTTAAATTTTTATTACAATTTGTCAATAAATTTTTCACTAATTTAGAAGTGCAAAATAAATAGTGGATGTCAATATATTTTGAACATCAAAACCACAAAATAAGTAAATTTTAATTTCACTCTTAAAATTTTTTCCATTCATACAAAATTGTAATTGTTAATTTTCTATTTTTATTATATTTCTTTTACAATTTATTAAATTGAAATTTTAATATTTTAATATTTTTAACTCATCCAATAATCATTTCATTTTATTTTTACCATCAAGGGTATTTTGGTAATCTTCAAATTTTATCTAATAAAACAATTTTTTAATCTATCGCATCACTTAAATCACTCGTTAACTCTCACAAAATTTATCTTTAAATTCACTCATTTTACCCTCTAAATCTAATAAAAAAATACACATATATATCCAAACAAATTCATATTCACACTTTCCTCTAAATCCATCTTTTCAAAAGAACACAACCTTAGAGTTGCATGTATAGATTTTAGTTTGTTGAGGTTATTGATTTAGGAATGTTCTAAAGGGCAAAAAAAAACTACAGAAAAATCAAATTCCAACATAAAGATGTAAAGGTATAAACATTTTGTCAATATTTTAGACTTGTATATATTTCATTTTTCAACCCTATTATTTTCTTTTACTAATAATTTCTTTTTCTGGTTAGAAAATGGTTAACAGACATGGAAATATGATCATGTTATGGAGTTTCTTCGTGCACCCAACGTTTTCTTTCTGTACCCCATACTTTTGAAAATTACAATTATACCCTTCTTGAATTAATAGAAAAGGATAGTGTAAGATTTTTTTTTTGGTGTTTTAGTTATAGTTTTAAATTTTGCAATCCATAGATATTTAGTTTGTACAATTCGTAATGTAAATTTTCATTTTGAATTATACAATTCATAATGGAAATTTAGAAGACAATTCAGAATGCAAATCTATAGTACAAATTTATATTTTTGATTGTATAACCCGTAATGCAAATTTACACTTCGGAATAATTTGTAAAACAAATTTGAAAGACTATCAGAAATGCAAATTACATTTTTGATTGTATAATCCACAATCAAATTTTTTATTCTAGATTGTACAATCTATAATAAAAATTTGAAAACTAATCTGGAATGTAAATTACATCTCAGATTGTATAATTCATAATGTGAATTTACATTTCAAGTTGTACAATCTGTAATACAAATTTGGAATGTAAATTACATTCCAAATTGTACAATTTACAGTATAAATTTACATTTGGATTGTACCAAGTTTATATTTTGGATTGTACAATCCATACTGTAAATTTGAGAGATGATCCAAAATAAAAAATACATTCTAGATCTTTTAATTGGTAATGCAAATTTACACCTTGGATTGTAAAATTTGTAATGCAAAAGTGCAATTTTTTAATAGAGTAACTAAATCATTTCATTAAGACTATGGGGTGCAGGAAGTAAATACGGGGTTGCAGGAAGTAAACATGGGGTTGCGGGAAGAAATCCCTCTCATATTATCATATTGAAGAAAGTGGAAGAAAAATGAGTTGGTTTAGAATTTTAGACTAGAGCCTGCTATTCTCACCTCCTTTTTTTACTCTTCAATTTTACAAAACTAGACTAAATCCTCACCCAACTTTTTGTACATAATGAAAGCGTATTTGAATTTGTGTTAAGAGACGTTTTTCCATATACAAAAAAACGTAATTTTCATATGAAAACGTGTTTTTACTGAGCTTAATTCTGTTTTTTTTTTCTTGAATGGTTTGGGCAAAAATCCCACTATCAGGTACTAATGTTGAAATTGAAAAACAATTACATTCTCATCCTGCACAAGAGTATATCTAAAGTCATTGTTATAATGTTATAATTTAATTTTTGTAACACCTATTGTCTTGTCACTTTTAAGACCCTTTTTGTAAATTTTTACTTCAATCCAAAAGTTTTATAAGACTCAACTTCTCATTAATAATTTATTTGGTTGTTGGGTGATGCTCTAATAAGTTGAAAGACAGAAGAATAAATCAAATTGAATGCAAACAAAACTTAGCAACACAAGCACACATAAAAGAGGACTAATCTCTTACCATAATGCAAAACATGTTTCCTTATACATTGTACAATGAAAGTAATCAGAGATACTTTTAAGAAAAAAAGAAATATGTCCTGTAATAACACTCATTTACCTTTTTAATAAAATCACATTCGCATCATCTAATTTTTAAATATATATTTTTTATGTTTTTATTCGTTTTTATAAAATTGATCATACTTGTACAAGAAAAAAAAACTTGACTCTACCAAAAACCTCTTTTAAGATCATATTATACTAACTAGTACAGGGAAGGGAAACGACATCGGTTATCATCCACTTTTGACTTCGGGTGCCTACTCGAGGCATATGTAGTAGAGATAAAAGGGTAGTTCTTTATGCCTCGGTGGTAAACCCGAGGCATATCTAATCGTTACTGCCTCGATTTTGCCTAACCGAGGCCTAATGGGGTATCAGAAATAAAAAAAAAATGAATATACTTTCTGCCTTAGGTTTAGTCCAACAGAGACATATTAGCATTTTAAAAAAAAGAAAATTTGAAATAACCTTTTGCCTCGGTTTTGGTTACAACCGAGGCATAAAGGTGGTGTTTTTTTTTTTTAAATTCTGGTGTTGTTTAATTCATATCTAATACATTTATCCTGCAAATTTTGAACCAAAAAATCAGAACTAGCCAAAAACAAAAGCCAAATGCTATTCAAATAGAAAATGCGGCAAATATTCATGAATATTGAGATATGTACATTAAAATAGACATATGCACTAATAAACTATTAAAAATTGATTAATCTTCTTAAATTGTCTAACTAGACAATTCAAGATTTAATACATTTAAATTATTTATATTGTCTCCTTTTTAAAAAATAAATCTTATTTCAATACAAACAACTTGAAACAATAAATAATTTTCGTATTTAATCTCAAACGGCAAACTAAGGCTAACTCCATGCAACAAAAATCTCAAATAAAATAAAATAAATCAATTTATTTAAGCATACAACAACATACACTTATTTTAGCATGTAATTAAATCAATTTATGTGACATACAAAAAATAAAAAATATACTCAAAAATTATAGGTTCAAAGTAAATTAAGAACCTGGGAGTGTGAAACGTGAGCAACAATGGAGGAGAATACAACTGTACCCATAGTCCCACAACGGGGGGCAACAGTACCTGAACACAGAGGTATCACAAATGCACCTATCAATCCTAGGATCCAAACTAACTTATGAAATTTGGAAAAACAAGCAAAATTGATAATTTTATATATACCATAATTTTGCATAATTTCAAAAAGAAAACAAAGTATATTGCATAGTTCATCACCATCATCAACAATCTCATCTTTATAAGCTCAAAAAAATTTACAAACTTAATTTCTATCAAAATGCAAACTCACTTTCTATCATAAATCATCACAATCTCAAATTCAACTATGAAAATTCAACAACATACAATAAAGAAACACAAAAAAAAAAAACAGAGCTAAAACAAAAACGAAACAAAACGTAAAAATGAATCGTACAAAGGGGCAAGGTTGACGGCGATAATGGAGGAGCGACAAGAACACCCAATTCGATGGTCAACCGACATGGTGGAGGGACGAACAGAGTGGTTGCGCACTCCTTCTTTCAGTGAACCAGCGCCTCTCTTTTTTTTGAAGCTTGAAGATGCTGGAACAATGGCTACGATTTGGGGTTTTTAAACCTAACTAGCTTTACTGCCTCGGTTGATTTTTAACCAAGGCATAAACATGAATAAGCCTTGGTTGAAAGAAAAATTGAGGCATATTCTCACGCAAAATAATAAAAAATAGTGGAACGTGGAAAATGTTTGCCACTTATAGGCCTCGAGTGAAATTTGACCGTTGCATAAGGTATTTTATGCCTTGGTTTATTGATATCTAAGGCATTAAACTATCTGATGATTTTAAAATTTTTGAAAAGCGAGAATGATGGAATTTTTGGAAGAGTTACTACCTCGATTGGGAATATAACCGAGGCATAAACACTCATAAGCCTCAGTTGACCAAAAAACCGAGGCATAAAAGTTGATTTAAATCACAAAAATGTCATTGCCTCTCTATATGCCTCGTTTGCATGAGAATCGAGGCATATAGGGCATTGTCTAAATATAAAACAACATTAGTGTTATATTTTACTTAAAAACACTGTAACCAAATAGTGAAAGAAATATTGATTGCGGTATAGCATTTTATTATTTGTAGTTTGAACGACTAATCAAACATTTAGTACAAAATGTAATATGCTCTTTTAGAACATTTAGTTATTATTATAATGGGCCTATAAATTAATAGCAATTTAATATTATAGAGATTTTTTCATGTGAAAAGTCTTTTATTGAATTACTAAGAACGATAGAAAATTTTGTTGAGTTACAGAAAATAAGTTTAGGATTACTTATGGAACTAAGTATGGTTACGAGATACATATTCATTTTGGAAGAAATGATAGGTTTTTAACTTTCAAATCGTTCTTACCAGAATGGGAAGCGTAGAACTTTGTATAGGTGGTAAGATCTAAGTGGTGACTTGAATTTTCTTGATGATTGAGATCAAATTCTTTGTTGCTCCAAAGGAAGAAGATCTACCTGTAAAAGATTCTTCGATGCTCAAGTCATAAAGAGAGTTTAGATCTTTTAGAATAAGAGAGTATATGGTCTTTTAAGCCTTAGATCCATGTCATAAGACATGTAATGTCATATTAACCAATATCAATAAAATAACAATTTACCTTGAATAAATAATAACAGTAATGATAATGTGACACCTTATCCATTGTACCAAATATTCTATAAATATTTGATATTAAGGAATATTAAGACATAATCAAACTACCGAGATTTGTCATAATTACTGTTAATATGTGAAATATTTGTCCTAATAGATGTATCTTAGAATACGTTATAGTCTTTTTAGAGATGAGGCTAATTGGATCTTATTGGATCACATTATTTAAGCATCATCTATTAGGTCGGGTAGGTACATAAGCTCTCTAGTCTCAAGAGTTTGATTGGCGTGTAAGGTGTGCTAGTTGTGACACTGATTGGTCTTTTGACCGAGTTGTAGTCGACTTTTACGATATTGAAGGTGGATGAGCCGTTTGGTCGGACTATATGTGGTCATCTTTGACCTTGCAGGTGGATTGATCGTTTGGCCGGACTATATGTGGTCATCTTTGACCTTGTGGTGGATTGGTCGTTTGGCCAGACTGTAGATGGTTGTCTTTAACCATGAATGCCATCTTGAGCACTTTGACTTATTGAGTTAGGCAAGATTTAATGTTGTTTATCTAAGCAAGCTTTGTGTTGCCAATTTAGACAAGCTTGGGTGCCTCTGCAGGCTTCGCTTATGTTACTGTCTAAGTAACTCGATGCCTCGCTGGGATAACTTTATAGTGCCTCACGGGAAGAGTTTAATGGTGCCTTGTAGGAAGCGCGTTATGGTGCCTCACAGGGAGGGCTTAATGGTGCCTCGCAGGGAGGCCGAGGAGAGCTTAATGGTTGTTAGCACAAGTGAACTTGGTGCAAGGATTTGATAAAGCAAAGTGCATGTGATCATACGAGATTGATGAAGAATTGATGAAGGTGCATTAATGATCAAGTTTCTTGTTTGCTAAATCTGGAAATGAAGTGAAGATTATGAAGTTCATATGTTGTAATATATTTGTAGACTATATGACATAGGAGATGTCCTTTTATTCTTGTTGTGTCCTTTTTAATCTATTGAAAAGGTTTTTAACAGGTTAAAAGGCTTGCAACATATAGTTTTAATATGAATGTATTCAATTAGTTGAATTGTTTTTCAATTGATTGATTTCACTTAAGTCAAGTGAAATCAATATATTGTAGGAACAAATCAACCTATTGAATTCAATTACGACCAAGCTATATAAGATGGTTTTTAGAGAGATGAGACACATTTTTGAATTATTGAGCGCGAAAAACAGTTATACACTTATGGATAAATCTCTCTCTTTGAATCACGCAGTAACAATTGTAGATTAATTATCTTAGTTGATCTTGGAATCATTTTGGCTTGGTTGAAGCTTGAAGAACACGTTTTTGGTTACTTAGGGAGAACCTTAATCAAGTTTTGTTGTTCTTGTACCTCTATAGTGTTCTTGGTCTGATTCCAAGTCTGTAAGTGGGATTCTTACAGTGTTGGGGATAAGATTTTTGTGGGATTAAAAAATCTTGGTGTGTGTGCTTTATTCAAAAGTGTAATCTTGTGTGATTTTGTAAAACTTGTGATAATAATGAAAAACTAGGCTCAAGTTGTCCTGGTAAACTAGATGTAGCTTTATGATTGAGTGAACCAATATAAAAACAAGTGTGTCTGGAAAAGCGGAACAGGTTCGAGAGTCAGTTACATGTGAGGAAGGTATTAGCACCCCCACACGTCCATCCTAAGACAGTTCCCTTTAATCAAGTGTACAAAACTAATGTAATTTTAAGCTATTAGTTTTTCCCAAAAATCAATTAAAACATACTAATATGAATAAAGAAAACATTTTTTAAATTTTATATTTGGTCCCGACAAGGTGTTTGACTTTGCTCCTACAAGGTGTTTGACTTTGCTCCTACATATTGTCATTCAAAATAAGAAATCAGGGTTACATAGTTCTTTTTTTAAAACAAATAATTAAAAAACTTCAATTTGATTAATATCCTTTTTAATTATTTTTTTAATTTTAATTTTAATATATAGGTATTATTAATCAAGTGAATCTGAGACTCAGCATGATAAAGATTTACCATCAAGCAAGTTCGAAACTAGACATGATGTTTAAAATTTATTTAAGGGAAATATTTAATTATCAAGTAAATCTAAGACTTAACATAATAATAAAAAATTATTTAAGAAAGGAATCTAAGTATCAAGTATATCTGAAACTTAACATGATAATTAATTTTAGTTAAAAATGAAATATTTAATTATCAAGTAAGTCTGAGACTTAACATCATAATTAATTCTTTTATTTAAGAATGAAACATTTATTTATCAAGCAAATCCAATACTTAACATGATAATCAAAAAATTTTAAATTTTGAAAAAATGAAAATTCTAATTATCAAGTAAGTCCAAGACTTAACATGATAAAAAAATTTATTTAAGATTTTAGATTTAATTATCAAGTAAGTTTTAGACTTAACATGATAACAAATTTTATCGCTAAGCAAGTTTGAAACTAAATATGATAATTAAATATTTTTAAAATTTTAATTTGTAACATATTCTAGTTTTATAATTTTGAATTTAGAAAGATAAACGGATCTATCTACAAAATCATGAAGCTCAAATAAAACATGAAGCATTGGTGTGGATAACTGAAACAGGGGTGCAGGCAGTAGTAAAGGTGCATTGTAAAATATGTGGGGTACACGAAGTAAAATCTGAAAACTGACGCAATGAAACTTCATAATATGAAGCTTTAAGAATGATTCATACATTGAAATGCAAAGGCATAAACTAATTCTCTGCACATCACCAATCTATACACTATGCAAGCATTAATCAAAATATGAACCCACACGAATACCCCAAAACATTAATATGGTTATATAATTCAATTTTATATTTGAATACCATGCAAATACATCCAACAATAATTGTTTATAAAAAACGTGAGACCGATCATCAAGATTACGCGTGGTGCATATAATTACTGTCATGTCTATATTCCAATTCATGTAATTTGGGTCAATATGATTACTCACTGAAACCGAAATTGAGGCAGCGACAACACATTGCTTCACATTAATCCAAACATTTTAGAACAAACAAATAATCAGATTATACAAATACATTCAATGATTTTTCAAATTTCCGACCCCGGAATTTACGAACACCTCGTCCAACTCCACCACAATTCCCTTCATTTCAAGATTCAATTCCTCTATGTTTCTAACCTGGTTATCAAACAAATAATCTGTGAACTGCGATTAAAACCTAAGTTCTAGGGGGGGGTGAGGGAAATACAAATAAGAAAGAAAACCAGAAGCATTGTCTAAAACCATAAAATCATAAAAGTGCACAACGAATTTAGCAAAGGAACAGTAGTAACTTTATACTAACATCGATGAGAATGAAAGTAATGGTAGAGAAACACAAATTGAATCAAAGGTGAATTTCAGCAAATAGAATCTTAAGCAAAAGAGATGTAAACTGAATGCATTGAGAGATGACCAGACCTTGTGTACCCAAACTTTAGTCCTGACACCCTCCTTCTCCTTCTCTTTTCCTCAACTTCCACCTTCCTATTCGGCCTAACATTCTCTTCCCTCAACACATCCATTTCCTCCACACTCTTCTTCTTAACTCTTGCTGCATTTTCACCTAGGCTTCTAGGATTGCCGCTATATCAACCCATGAGGCTCCTACTCCAACCATTTTGCTTAGGGTAGACATCATAAACTTCTCTCTCCACAAAATATTAATCCTGCTACTCCTCCTTTCGGATAGAGTTGTACACATAAAAAGACACTTCGACGCTCAAATTATTTAAGTAACAAATAATTAGATAATGAAAGGACTATGATTCTTTGACAAACTTTTTTTTAACAAAGTTTGACAAAGTTTGCTTTTTAACACATACTAAACATTTTTCTTTTCTTTCCAAATCATATCAAACCTTTATTTCATCCATTAAAATATTGTTACATGTACTTTGTCAAAAGTTTCTTACTAAAACTTTGTCAAAACATAATTTTCCTTAATGAAAACATAATTATTTACCTCGTTTGACATGTTATTTATATTATTATATTTTATAGATTTTTATTTGAGTAGGCATGAACGAAGAGATCCAATTACTTGAGAGATTCACATTACACGTAAGATCCAATTATTCATAGGTCCAAAAATTTGGTAGAGATTCACATTACATGCAAGATCCAATTATTCATAGGTCCAAAGATTTGGTAGGCAAAATTACATGTGAACCCAATTACTTGATACATGATTGATTACCTTAGTCGGATAAGAGGAAATTAGATACATGACGACCCAATGTTCGACTAAAGAAAATGATTGTCGAGTTCGAGGATGACTTGGCCATATAAAGTACAATAATGTAGGAAAAATAAATTTGGTCTACCATTAAGTCATTAAAAATATAACCGAATAGAAAAATATTAAATGATATAAATTTAATAAAAATTACATGGGATAATTTAAAGATGTTAATATACAGGATTCAATAATTTTTTTTTTGCACTTGATGAATCTAGTCACTCATTTTTCAATGAGTTCATGATAATGATAATTTTTTCTTTAAGTTAAACATTAATGTGTGAAAAGTCAAAAGACCAAATGACAATATTTTACTTATATAAGATTACAATTTTTTTTATTAAAAAGGTCAATAAATGAGAAATATAATACTAGACTGTGTAGTTAAATAAATAGATAATAAATATTTGAATAATAAAACTATTAATAAAAATAATAATTGATAAAAATAATAATAAATTATTTGTTTAATTTGCATTCTTTGTTTATTTCAATTAAACATCCTCATAACAATCATGTCATTGTATAAAATTGGAAACTTTTAGTCAATGAGACCAATGCATTGATCTAATAATTTAAAAAAAAAATATTATTTAATTTTGGTAACTTTTTCTTACAATTTTAAGTGATATTTTTTAAGTAATTTTCTATTTTTTTATTTTTTCCTTCTCAATATTTCAAAATCACTTATTGTATAAGAAAAAGTTGTCAAAATTTAGTAATGAAAATTGTTCTTACTAGATTCTGAATCTGCAAGAATGTAACGAATTTCTAGAAATAACTTTGCAAGATTTGTTGATTTTGATAGGAGAAGATTCATCTGTAAAAGACTCTCCAATACTTAAATAGGTAAGAGTTTTATGAATTTATTTAGAGTATAAGTAAAGTATGAAGAATGAAAATATAGTCCATGCTATATCATCTTAAAAATAATAATGAATAAATATCTCATAAATAATGTCACAACTACTATATATATATATATATATATATTAAATATGTCTGTTTATTAATGAAAATTGTTGAACTTTAATGAAAGTCTCTTGTTTGAACCGGACATGTATAAAAAAATATTTTAATTTTTAATATTTAATTTAAAATTTTAACATAAATAAAAATTCATTTAGTTATATTTACAAATTGATACGAACTATTTTATCAAAATTTCCCCCTAAATATAATGTTGTCTTTTATATAATTTTTCTAACTTTTTTATAGTTTGATATTATATTAAATTGTCAATTTATTTTATTTTATTTTGCTATAAATAGTGAATAATACAAATCTACTTTATTATAAGATACTTTAAATGAAGATCTTCAAAAATTTTGTATTTAACCAAAATTATTCTAAAAACAAATTATAATTATAAAATGAATATGAAAATAAAATATAAAAAATTTATAAAATTATAAAATATAAAATTAGATAATAATAAAATTATTAAATATAAAATAAAAATATAATTTGATAATTTTAATTTCTTAATTTTTTAATTATCTAATTTAATGGTTAATATTTCTATATTTTATATTTAAACCATAACAAATTTTTAAAAATAAAAAATTATAAGATTATATAATTATATAATTAGGAAATTGTACAATTACAAAAATAATAAAATTACAAAAATCCAAGATTATAAATAATAAATTTAAAATTATGATATTATAACGTTGTAAAATTACAAAATTACAGAATATAAAATTATGAATTGTGATATTAAATAATTAAAAAATTATGAAATTAAAATTATAAAATTATATATTTTTATTTTATATGTAATAATTTTATTATTATGTAATTTTATATTTTAGAATTATATATATATATATATATATATTTATATGTATTTTTTTAATTTTAATTTATTCTAAAAATTATTTTTGCAAATAGTAGGTTATTATAAATTATTAAGGAAGATCTCATCATTACAAATTTTTAGTATTATTTGATAATATTTATGCATAATATAAAATTCATTCAGCACAACACAAACCTTAGTGAAATATATATATATATATATATATATATATATATATATATAATAGAAGATTCTAGAACCCTTGTATTAACAAAATAATGTAAAATGAAAGTTTAAAGAGGAACATAAACCCTTTGTAAAACCCTAACAAGTGACCTCAAATTTTTTCCCAAGGTACTCTCCGTGTTCTGGTACCTCCAATCCTGGTGTGTGTCGTGTGGTGTGTTCCAAATGGCAAAGCGTTTGATTCCACTGTTCAATCGTGTTTTGGTGGAGAAAATCGTGCCTCCATCAAAGACCAACGCTGGCATTTTGTTACCAGAGAAATCCTCCAAGGTTAACTCTCCGAATCTACTTAATTCATACCCTTTTCGATTTCTCTTTTGGGGTCTTTGCTTTTCATGTCAAAATTTCATAAACCTCGATTTTTCCCTATTTTACCTATTCAATTTTAACACTTTTTTTTTTTTTTTTTTTTTTTTTTTTTTTTTTTTTTTTTTTTTTTTTTTTTTTTTTTTTTTTTTTTTTTTTTTTTTTTTTTTTTTTTTTTTTT
>Ga0099822_1009274_pt1 | contig 12428 bp, 1 predicted proteins | sample CowpeawhiteBW_FD_76839 | JGI IMG/M metagenome (GOLD analysis project Ga0099822, IMG submission 76839) | Root nodule microbial communities of legume samples collected from California USA - Cow pea white BW | ecosystem: Host-associated > Plants > Roots > Nodule | place: USA: California | collected... | reverse complement strand
CATTCATCGTCATTTCATAACTTCCGTGATCCAAATCATAAAAAAACATGTAAATTAACAGTTTCAGAATTAACTTCAAAAAAAAAAAAAAAAACAAAATATTTTAAAAAAAACAAAAAAAAAAAAAAAAAAAAAAAAATATAATAACAATTTAAAAAATAACTTAAAAAAAAAAAAAAAAGCCCCAGTAATTTAGTAATGTTCCAAAAATGGATAAGCTAACTCAAAATTGAAAGTTCAAAACTTTCGGAAACAATTTAGAGAAATGTTCCATTGATTTGATGCATAAACACAAGATATCCAAAAAAAACCCTTTCCCAGATTCACCCAAATATCAAACTCGAGCTTGGTTGACCCGATTTTCCAAATTGGGATAATCAAAAATACCCCCAAATAAAAAAACATTTTTTAGGAACAATTTTCAAAGTTGCAATCATTTTTTCTTTTCCTCACTCTTCCCAACCTTAAACTTATCACTTCCAACGAAAAAGGACAAACAGAAAACCAAGCCATATTTCCATGCTAATTAGTTTTTTACCATTAACAGCACAGTGGTGGCAAATCAGGAAGCTGAAGCACTCAATTGAACGCACAAGAGTGCCACTCAATTCAACTGAAAATCAAAGAAAGCAGAGATTTTGAAAGGTTCCCAGAAGCACAACCACCCTGAAGATGAAACTTAAGATCGCGGAACCAAAATTCAAAAGAATGGGACTCAAAGCTTTCGCTTCAAAGGGAGCAACAGAGACAGATAAAGAGACCCTTCCGCGGAAACAAAAGTAGAAAATTGTATTTTGATTTAATATTGGTAAACACTATTTCCATGTTTATATATATATACACACACAGAGTATGTTGTGTTGCATTCTGTGTACATACACACGTTAAGCATTCCTTCTAACATATACTCTCAGATAGAGACACACAAACTATAGTTAGAAAATGAAATGACATTATGTCGATTTATTCATTCCATTTCCAGTACTGTAAAAAAAATGGACACGGAAAATATTTCTATTTAAATTTTATAAATGCGTCATTTTATTATTATTTTTCATGTAGTTTTATAAAATTCGAGTTATTGATTATTGAATAAATAATATATACATGTTGACAGGTAAAATTTTTTACAATATTATCAGTCACAATTTTATAGAATAAAGTTCGTTAATTTGATTATAACCATTAAAAATCACAAGTCATATAAGGACATTTTTTTGCTGTTGTTTACAATTTTTTTAATGCATGCTTATCAACCTTTAATTATTTTAAACAAATAGATTTTGTATTTTAATTTAAAAAAATCTTTGTTGTTCTAGTAATCATTACCATCTATTGGAATTGTAAAAGTATAATGGTTACTTCAATAAATTAGATGTTACATCAATTCAATATTTCGTCAGCATAAATTTAAATGGTATGTAAGTTTAAATTAAGAGAAATAAATAAAATTATATGGGATTATTTTTTTAAATGTAAGAAGGGAGTATTTCACTAAAGTTGTAGTCCATTTTTTAAAGATATTACTAAGAATATATGTTTATTTCATAATAAATGTTTAAATATCAATATACTTATTTTACAACTTAAATATAATTTTCCAGTTCTTGTAAATATTATTTTATCTATTTTTTGCAAAAAAAAAAAACAACTTTGCTATATGTAGATTCTTGATTTTTTATGTTTTGTTCTTAAAATATTAACTATAACTAATATAACACTGAAAATAAAAAGCATTAATTAAGATAGAAGATTATTTTAGCTGTCTCCATTTTTAGGTTCCTACATATCCAAGTTCTATATATTTTTACCTTTGTTTGTTGATATAAGTTAGTACTCGTGTTGAAGCCTTAAGGTTAGGATAATAATAAATGATACAACAAAAATAATATATTGAAGTAGGTCATGGGTTTAAATTTTACATTAACATCAAATTAATATATAGGTAATTAAAATTTATTGGATGAATGAAAATTCAAGTTCTTACTCAAAAAATAATAATTAGTATACGATTTTTGTCCATGAAAAATAGATATGTTCCCACATGTGATGCTGCGTCTCAACATTGAACTAATTATAAGACGTAAAAAAAAAAAGAATTATAAGAGTTGGAAAAACTTTGATGAAATTGGGTGTTTGACCTTTAAAAATGTAAAATCCATTAATTATTAACACCCAAATTTAGTTTTAAGCTCCACGATAAGACAAATAAAATGTGAGCAGAACTAGAGAAAGTTACGGGTGGAGATAGTTAACAACAACAACTGATAACTAACCCAATTTAAAGCCTAATGGGTGAACCTTACATTTTAATTAACATAAATGGAACTTTAAATTTTAATGTTAAACACAAATTAAATTTAGATTCTTCCTAAGTCCATTCAGATACTTTGATTTATACTTCACCAACAACTTTAATAATCTTCCTATTTTATATAACTTGTTGTTTTAGGATGAATTACTGCATTTATTTATTTTAAATTTTGGATGATGCACCAGTTTCATGTTTAAAAGACATATACAATGTTAAGTGAAAAAATATAATTTAAATTACTTTTGTCTCAATTTATTTTAGATAAAAGTCAAAGAAAAATAATAGTTTATTTTAGAAACTTATCTCTCATTCTAGCAAATCATGTTAATAGCGGTCAATATTTCAACTTTAATTTCATTAAAAAAATATTTGAATATTGTTCACTTTGAATTTCCGTCAAATTTTATATTTAAAAGACATATTAAAACGTTAAGAAAAATATTTCAACATTTTAAATCAATTCTTTTTCAACGAAGTCTAAAAGAAACAAAGATTCATTTTCAGAATCTATATTTCATTCTAAGAAATGACGTCAATATTTCAATCTCAAATTCATTGTGATAACATCATTAGGTCAATCACCATATCTTTGTAGTATTCACTTTGGAGTTCTAAATTGTGTCACAAATTTATCTTTATAAAGTGTTTTTGAAATTAAAAAATGACTATTAAATTACTCTTAACCTTAACTCTTTAAATTATGTGAAACTATTAGATATACTAAAAAATATATAACTTCACACCAACTTTAAATGTATAACTTGAATCTTAAATTTCATGCTTAAATTAACCTTGTTCAATTCATTTGTTTTTATCATGTAAATACCTTTTAACCCCTAATAACATTAACTTGCAAAAAAAACAGAACATGTTTGACTAAATGTTGGTCTTGACTTAAATTTTGGTTCTTTTGAGTCTTGTTTGAGTTCAATCTTCAAAATGCTTGTACAAATTATGTTTAATAAGTCTTGTTTCAAAATGAATTTATAATAAAATGTAAGACTTTTCTATATCTTGAAAAAACTCCCTTTTTATTCCAAGTGTATAATACGTATATTTGTATATACACCTATATATATGATTTGTATTATAATTAACACAAAAGATAAAGTTTTCCAAAAATATATACGACTATTATCCACAGGTATAGCCATGAAAAGTTACACATGACAACTCACAAGCCTTCTTGTTTTTGTCAAACACAACATGTGATAAGGCATTGTGCACGTTACTTTCATTATATGCATTAGTGGTTCATTTTGTTCTCATTCTCAAATTGTGGTGTTTACATGAAGAAACTTGAGTGTTGTTGATTCTATGAAGAAAACGATGTCAAAGAAGATATAAGTTTATTTACACTAGGTTTGTTGTTAATTTGCAGTGGAAAATGCATGTGAGGGTAAGGGTAGGTAAAATATTCAAATTTTGAAATTCAATCTATAATAATCCAAATTTATAATTTTTAAGTACATTTAAATAAATTTATCTCAAATCAAAATTCATATTTTTAGATTTTAAATTAAATCCAGTTAATTGGATTTGGATTTGATCTTTTTTTGAATTTTGAAAATCCAAAATTAAGGGACGGTTAAGTCGAGTCAAGGCGGTTGAGGGACAAGTCGAAGGTCGACAAGAGACGGTCTTAACCGAAGGTTAATAGATTCAATCACGGTTGAAAGTTGGGTCAAGTCGTCCCTAACCAAAGATTGACTCGAGTCAATTACGATCGAAGATCAACTTAATTTGGTCGTCTCAGCCAAATATCAACCCAATTAATCGAAACCATAGGTCAATCTCAATTGAGTTGGACCTATCAAGTCGATAAAGGTCATCTTCAGTCAAATCAACCTAGTCAAATATCGACTAAAGTCAACTTTAACCAAAGGTCAACTAAAGGTAGTCTCAATCAAAAATCAACCCGCATCAATCCCAGTTAAAATTCGACTAAAAAGAGAGTATATATGAACTTAATAATATTAAAAATCTTAATTCATGATATTTTATGTGAAATTTGAAGTAATCCAATTTTTAGGTAATTCAACCTCTCATAAAATTATAGAATTTCAGCCATTTAAAATTTTGTTTGAAAATAACTTAACCTCTTAAAATTTCTTATCACGAACACACTATAAGACCAAATTTAAATTAAATTAAATTTATGTTGTATTATTACGGCTCTTTTTTAAAAATATTATTGTATTTGTTTGTTTTACTTATTATTTTGTCAACCTGTCATTGTTTAGTCAAACTAACCTGCTTATACTTGTCGTGTTTGCCAAAAAAGGAGAAAGCTAAAGAATATGGTGATTCACCAAAGAAAACTAACCTGAAAACTCAAGTGTTATTTCATTGGGGAACAACTTTTCATTTCAAGTTTCACCATATATGGTGATTACACTAAGAAAACAATTTATGATTATAAATAACCAATCTAGAGAGAGAAAAAAAAGAGTGATATATATAATGTGATTAGAAAAAGAAAAGGATAAAGAGAAATAAAATTAAACTTATAATTTTTACGAAAATCATATAGCATGTTGTTTTGGTAAGTAGTAAATTTGCACAACGTGTACGCACCGATTTATATTTCTCTTTGACAAACATGAAGATGGACCAATCTATTTGTTTAATGTTTAATGAACATTAAATGTAGTTATAAGGATTGGTTTGGTGCATGACCAAATCAAGTAAAATAACAATTGCACACCATGTAGGTTTAGGTCAAGGTGCTAGGTGGGGGGTGGAATATACACGAACCTCATTAAATGTTTAACTAATATATATTTTAACAATGGAATGAAACATGACTTGAGGTTAACATAAATTCATTGTGTGAATTTTTTAAGGTTGTTGGATTTGAGTATGGATTAGAAAAAAATATATGAAATAAACATGGAAAATCGAAGCTCTAATTAATCAAAGTATTGGTTGTTTGAGTCTTTATTTTGTCTCTTCTATTGTTTAGAGAAGGTGACATGTAATTACATTTTATTAGGATGTTCTGTCTCATATGTTTGGCAAAACTACTATATGTGGTGGGACACTCATGGTCCATTACCATTGACAACATGTGTTAACCATTTTTTTCAAAGGCTAATGGAGAAAATGTGCAAATGGTGTTATTATTTGGCTAGATATAATCTAAAACCGTGACTAGTATGTGTAGAAAATAGTTTTTCTACTTCAAGTTGAAGTTGTGATTTTATGTGTTGAGTGTAGAATCATAGTATGATTTTAGAGTGCAATATATATAATATTATTGTTATCTTTCCTTAATGTGATGGAATATTATATAGTAAGAAGGACACGTGACAAAGACTTTTTAGGGGGTTTTATGAGACATTTTGAAATATAATATATTGGTGTTTTTCTTGGGGTTTGGGTTGTTAGTAACTATTTATGTCCTTTATAGGTAAAAACATAATTATTTTATATATACACACGCATGCTTATTGTATGAATATGGTTTGAAATATTTTTAGTATCTCATTTAATATTTGTTTTCTAACAAAAAGAATTTGGGGGGACTAGAATAATAAAACTTGTGATTCCTATGCATATTTTGTCTTTATTTATATATATATATATATATATATATATATATATATATATATATATATATTATTTTTATATATTTTTTATATTTATATATAAAATATAATATATATATAATATATATATTTTTTATTTATATTTTATATTTATATATATATATATATATATATATATATATATATATATATATATATATATAAATATTATTGTCATGTAGGTTTAGTATTGATAAATAAAATATAGGTTAAATATAATATTTTTCATACAACTTTTAAACCGTTGAAGTTGAACATTAATATTCTAGAAAATTATTCGTAGAATTTTCAAAAAAAAATATATTTCAAGTATAACATTATATATTTATGAAAAGGATGATAATAAGTGGTATGATAGATTAAATATATAATTTAGATAACTTTAATATTATATTAAAAATTCAATTTTAATTCAATTTTATAAAATTAACAAATGTACTTATAAGTAAGATAATGTTAAGTATCATTATCAATCTTGGTATATTTCAAATATGACGAGACTCTGAAGTTCATTAATTATTTTGTTATCACATATAATTTATTAAATTAAAAAGGATATAAAAAGGGAATACATGATTATAAAAATAACATCTCACGAAACATAAAACAAATTATATTTATTATGAAAACAATATATAAATAAATACATAAAAAGTAAAATATTAAACTACTTATATTCATATTTATGAATCAATGTTAAAATAGTTACTTTATCTTTATGAATCTTTAAGTTGTGTATAAAAATGATATCATAAGTTTACATTTATAATATAAGTTATACTCTTCAATAAACAATTATGATTTGCAACATTTTTATTATTGATAATATTTTTCACTCTTGTATATTATAAGTTATTCTCTTCAATAATCAATCCATGATTTTCAACACTTTTATAATTAATAATTTATTTTTCAACGGGATGAAATACTATGACACAAAAAGGTGGTTACAAAACACGTGAAAGATCATATCTATCACTATTATAGTCATATTCGAATATCACAGTGTCTCTTTCAGATCTCATGTATATATAAGTACGTGCTAGCAACAAATGTCCATTAAATGTATTCTAAATGCAAACAATGTCTGGTAACAAATTTCATATCTAAACTCCAAAAAAATAATAATAATAATTAAATTAAGGCTTATAAAATTCACAAATTTGGTTTATAACTTTTTTTCAACAATTGCAGTAACTTAATTTTTGACAAACTATAGTTTTTGTTTGCTATTTTTTTATGTAGTTTTGATCCATTGATTGTAGTTATCTATAATTTTATTCAAATTATTTTAGACTTGAGAGAGTGAAATTGAGAAAAACAAATATCACAATAGTAACTGTTTCATAAGAATGAAAAGAATAATTAGATAACGATTTAGTATAATTTTTAAAATTAGAAAACAAGTAAAGTCACATATAGTTAATGATTAAGAAATCCAAATTATATAAAAGTAAATTCAAAAGTAAAAATAGAAATTAATTAACAATATACAACTAAAATCACGGATTTTTTTTAAGAAAAAGGTTACAAAATTTATAAAATATAACCAACAAAATCATAATTAAGCCTCGATAAAATATACTTTTCAACCTAGTATAGCTTGTTTTTATTGGAGTCATTGACTTTCTTTTAACGATTTTCTGGAGTGGTTTTTTCCATACTAGTTTTCTAAATTAATTATATTAAACATAATAGTTTTCAAAACAAATTTGGATACAACTTTTTTTAGAAAAAAAAAAACTTTGATGATTTATTGATTAATATATTTTGAAATAATAATAATGATAATACATATAATTTTAATTTTCAATAACTTCTAAAAGAAACAAAACTGCAGCAAATAATTAGATTTTTGTGTTTGGCAAGGGTATGTTGGTCCCAGACTCCCAATAATAGTTCATCCAACACCGTCCAATGCTGCTGGCTCTTCCACGTGCACGCACGTGTATCATTTTTTCACTGGCTCGCACGTGTTGCCATTGAAATGCACAATAAAACGACAAGAGTTGTTGCGCGAAACGACGGGCGTTGCGGGACACGTGGAGCAGCACATGGCGTTTCAGTTTTCAACGAAGCTACGCTTTTACGTATCTTTGCCTGGTCCAATCAGAGAAAAACACGTGGAAGAAACAAAAGTGTGAGTTACGATGGTTGTGAACAGTTTTTTGGTGGGTCAGGAAAATCGTGTTGAGTGGTGAAGAAAGAAGACATTAGGGTCCATTGCTAGTATAATATTTTTAAATAATTAAATGAATTAATAGAAAGATGGATAAAAAAATATCAGATGCTTTTAGCAATTTTGTATAGACTCTAACATAAACATTTTCAAGACACCAAAATTATATTACTATCTAATTATGCATTATCATATATGGTTAAATTTCTGATATATGTAAAAAAAATCCGAATTATGTAACAACTTATTAAAATAAATACATGTCTATAATTATTTTTAATTTGTTGACATAAGAAAATGACAGTGATAAAGTATTTAAACTGAACAAATGGTAAGATGTTACGACATTAAAATTAAGAACTTAAAATAGTAATGTTGATATCACACTCACAAATCACAAATCACACACCACCGTTTTTAAACAATCTTCAGTTTATTTTAATAAAGTTTCGAAATAAACAAAACTTTTTTAGTATATATAAACTTTTCATGTTTTAAAATTGTTATTATCAATGTATTATTAAGGAAGGAATACAATTTGAATAATTAAATAGGTCCAAGTTCCCCCAAAATTATAAAATTATAAAATACAACATTGTCATTTATGCTTCAGGGTGTTGAGCACCAAGCTCTCTCATGAGCGCCACTTTTTGCAAAGGGTTTGGCTTTGAGTGCTAATAAGGTCGTTGAGCTCCAATTTTTGTAAGTTATGTGACGCTAAGCATTACCATTGAGTATCAGTTTCATTATTTGTTTTGTTTTGCTTTTTAGATAATTTTGGTAGTTTGTTGGTTAATATTATTTATGTTTACTACCTTATTGGTTGATTGATTTATGGATAAATATGCATGAGTATAGTGATGTATGAAAATGTGATGATGATGATGATGATGAGCTTGTTCATGGGTGTGAGCATGTATGATAATGATGTTTAAGGAATTTCAAGGAAAAATACTTCGTGGTGGTGGCTTAGAGTACACATTGTCATAGGAAAAGCATAAGGAAGTATCATAATACTCTAATATTCATTCACATCAAATAGAGTAGAATGAGTTATGTGGTGAAAGTGACAAGAAGTTTTGGTCTATGGACTTGTTTGGTCCTAAACGCGAAAGGAATTAACTTTGTGAGTAGTATGATGATAACCCTTTTGTTTATGACTATGTAGAGCGTAAATACTACTACAAATGCACTCCTCCGGTGATCTCCTATGTTAAGGGCATGTATATGGATAATCGAGTCTAGAAGAGTTTGGTGATATATAGGATTTTGTAAATATATATATTTTGATAATAAAATGGTGTAGTATACTGTGAATATAAATACACATGTACTTCTTTTCGGCTAGCTTACCCTTGCATTTGTTGGTTGTTGTGTTTTATTTTTCCTCTTTTACGATGATATCGATGTGAGCAAATAAAAGTACAGGTATAGAGATATTTCTAGAGAATGAAGAGTCAACTTATAAAGTTGGGAAATGCTTTGAGAGAATAAATGATTAAATTTTGTTATAAGACTCTTTTTAGTATAATGAGCTATATAAATGCTATATTTATATAGTTTTATCTTTGGTTAGACTTTATTAATTTATTTTATACTTTGAATTATCTGTTTTAAATATTATTATAAAATGTTTTATTTTATTAATTTTATGCTAGTAAGATATGATGTTATGATTGTCGAAAATGTATGATTATATAATATATATTATATTGTATAACTCTCACTTTGTTGATGGAGTAACTTTATCAAACACTTTCCAATTTTTCAATTTTCGACTAGTTTTGAAAGTTTCAACTAACTTTTCAATTTTTAACTAATTTTACAAATTTGCCTTACTACATAGAAAACAATAAGAAAAGAAGCTATAGGGTCAAATTTAACGAAATACGACGTATTACAGTATTTAAAAAAATAAATTTAGTCGAATTTAAATAAATAAAGAAAGAAAATTATAAACATATAAGGAGAACATTTATATATTATTGCAAATTGAATAAAAGGAAAGAACATGTGATTAGTCTGAAAATAAAATAGATCAGCTTTAATTTAAATTGTGACGTATATTGTGAAAAATGAACCAAATATTAAAAATTAAGTATTATGAAAAATAATATGGCAAATTCGATCAGTTACGTAAAAGTAAGAACTTCACTTCATACATAACTTTTGTGTAAACGCAAAAACAAACGCATAAATTCTTAGAAACACGTTACCAAAACTTATACACTGAAATAATTATCTAAAATAATTTTCTTTTGCGATAGTAATTGAATATAAATATCTCTTTACATTATTTCTACAATGTATTAATTGTGTTAAACTAATGTTTTAATTGATCGAGTTCTATGTCTGTAATATAATATAATATATTTTTTTTGGTTTGTTTTTCTGATTGATGGGATTACACACGGTATAGAAATGAAATTGGAAAAGAGGAAATGAATGGAGTGAAGTGAAAAAGGAATTGCACAAAAAAATGAAAGAAAAGGCTTAAGCCCATTAACAAACATGGACCTTGCCTTAAACTCTTTCTTTTCACACCTCCTTTGTAATTTGTATTTTGCACCCGTTCTCTCCTCTTGTTCTTCTTATCACCTCTGTCACACCCTTTTTCCTCTTTTATTTGTCCAAAATGTTCCCCCTATTTTTTTCACTATGCAAAAGAAATTTGATTTTGTTCCTTCTGTATGCTTGACACACAATGAAAAAAGAAAAAAGGAAAAAAAAAAACTTTAGATTTAAACTTCAATTTAATGAAACTCGTTTTGGTTCCTTGTTTATTTTTATGTGTTTACACGTCTTACTAACTTTTAGAAAAATCTCGAGAGAGAAAATACCGCTGCATTTTATTAATTTGAAAAAAAATAAGTTTTTCTTATCACACATTAGTGAATACAAGTACAACTATGTAAATTACCGAATTTTTTTAATAATAATTAATTATAAATATAAATAAAATGTTTGCAATATCTTTTTGTCGAACTCATTTTTTGGTTTATACTTTTAAATTCGTAATTGTCTTTCAACCATTTAAAACATACGAAATTAATCCCGTATATTCTTAAAATTAACTATAGTTTTTATTGTTACAAAATTAAAAAAGAGATCGACATTACATATTTTTAAAATTAAAAATCAAATCAATCCATTTAAAAATACTCATACTAAAACTGAATTTAGTAAATGTAAGTTCCATTGCTTTCAGCTTATGAGTTTTGGGTCTGGCCTTTTCGTAGGTCCAAGGTCAGCCTAGTAGGGGACTCCCAATACCCCTTGCAGCTCATTCACTCTGCACTTGTTTCCTTTCAGAAGACTGTCTCCCTCCCTCAAACACCCTTGATTCCAGCTAGAGCTCTGCTAGGGCATAAGTTCCCTTTCTTTCGTACTCTCAGGTAAGTTGAACTTCAACTTCATCCTTCCTCTTTTCCAGTTAAAAACTCTGGTTTTGTCTTAGGTTCTCTCTAGTACCCCATTCTCAACTCCGTGAATGTCTGTTTTTAGCTCTGGAGCTTGCTCCAGTACTCTATTGCTCTTGCTTGGGTTACCACTCTCTGTGTTAGTATCCAAAAAGGTAAGGGAAGCTAGGGTTTACGTTTTTCTAAGCATTTTGATTATTTCTGGACTGTTCTTGTGTCTTTGGGTCGAAAATTTTTGTTGGTGGTTGTATGAAAATGGTTGTTGCGTGTGTATGTTTGACTGAACGAGGAACTGCATAAGCAAACAGGTGAGAAACATGCTAATCTCGCCCAAGCGAGTGACCCTCGCCTAAGCGAGAGTAGCAGGGACTCACCCCTGGATTCCAACTCGAGTGTCGCCTAGGCGATTGGTTTTAATTTTTGAGCGAGGCGCAGTCTCGCTGTCGCCAGAGCGAGAACCCGCTGGAACCTTGCAATGGCCACTGTTGAGCTCTCGCTTAGGCGAGAAAGGGTCGCTTGAGTGAAAGGAACCCTTTCGCCTGGGCGAGGACCTTTAGCCTGGGCGAGAATCCTTGACAGGGGCTGTTGTTTTGGCTAATGTGGCTTCAAGCTTGTGTAAATTCTTTTCCTTGCTCATAGTATGTGGTTATGCTTGACATGTATGTTTGAATGGGGTTGGAATGAAAGTATTATTATGAAATAAGTTATGATTTTGTTGGATTGAATATTGGTATGCATGTGGAGAGCATGAAATGAGAAACATGATACAATTGTTGGAGGAATTTCATGAGAATTGGGTGATTTGTAAGGCATGTGGAATGTGTTGGGAAGGGAGTTTCATGGGAAACTCTTGGTGATATATATATATATATATATATATATATATATATATATATATATATATATATATATATATATATATATAT
>Ga0099822_1009270_pt1 | contig 12429 bp, 7 predicted proteins | sample CowpeawhiteBW_FD_76839 | JGI IMG/M metagenome (GOLD analysis project Ga0099822, IMG submission 76839) | Root nodule microbial communities of legume samples collected from California USA - Cow pea white BW | ecosystem: Host-associated > Plants > Roots > Nodule | place: USA: California | collected... | reverse complement strand
AATATCCCAACACAAAAAAAAACACCCCACACCACAAAACCCAAAAACATAAAACCAAAAAAAAAAAAAAAAAAAAAAAAAAAAAAAAAAAAAAACCTGTTAAACAGGCAGGATTGAGGCACCTGTAACTTATTGCAATATTTGCAAAATGCAGGGTTCTAATCAAAACCCACCCCTCTTCTTTCACTCTCAAATCATTGGCCTTCAGAACAAAAGGAATGGAACTAACCATCTGCCATCAAAAATATGAAACTTGGATCTAGCTATATGATTAAAGAAACAGTTTGTCAAGCATCAGATCCTGGATCAGTAGAGCTCAACTCAGCAGAAGATCCATGCAAGTTAGATGCATAAGATTCGAACAACTTGGACAGCTTTGGCTGCATTCCCTGGCATATCTTGAACGTAGTAGGGCCCAAGTTCTTGCACTGGAAAACAAACGCCAATGAAAAGTAAGTAAACAAAACCCAATTCGGTGACAGTAAGTTGCATTAAAGTGTAATTTGGTGCTGCAAGAAATAATATCAAAAGACTTCACTCAAGCATATATTTCAACAAATCTACCAAAAATGAAATTTAAACTCGTTCCGTTAAACAAAGCAAGGATTCTTAACTTCACAAGGGGTCAAAAGTTCACATGATACATTTTCATTATATTGATGCATGACAAAACTAAGCAGATTTAAATTGCAATTATAATAATCAGTGCAAAACTAGATCAAGATATCACTACCTCCTGATAGAAAGCATTGATTTCTTCTTCTGTAAGGCCTTCATCCTCGTCTGAGTTCTCCTCCCAGCCAAGGGAACGAAGGAATGCAGCTTCTTCCTCATCTGGATATATTGTAGCGCAGGGAATTGTTTCTTTCTCTTCATTATCAGAAAGTCTTTGAACCTCCTCATGAGCATGGGTATTACCATTGCTAGTCAGTTCGGTACCATTCCCGAGAGACTGCGGATTTGCAGATTCGTTAACCATTTCGCTATTTACTTCATCAGATTTCTCCACCAGGGGAGATGAAACCATTGGGCCCGAATCTGGCAGAACTGAAGAAGAGTTCATCAAAGTTTTCTTCTTAATGAGATTGAAGAAATCATTCCGGCTCTGCACTTGAGAGATGGAATGTTTCTTATCCAAAGTTGAACCTAATTTCAGATCCAAAGAAGCTGATTTCCTTTCAGTGGAAGATTTTAGGTTATTGGGGTTCCTCAAAGGTGCAGAAGCGGAGGCAGAAGCAGAAGCATGATGATTTCCCGGTTTGCTGTTAGAATAATTTGTTGGGTGTGATACATCCTTGGAGGTAGGGGAAGCACCATTTTCCCACACAACGGATTTCAGATCAGTAAACTTTCCAGATGTCTTTGGAGTGTCAACTTTGGCATTTACACTGCGAACAGATTGGCTTGCAATGTGCAAGGCAGAGGGCTGCTGTGGCACAGTCTTTGTAACTACATTCATCTCAGTATTTCTGATAGCTGTTTTAGGCTTTGATTTCTCAGAATTAAGAACCTATAGAAAAATACACTGAATCATTAAAGACTTAAGAGAAAAGAAAATAAAACATTATATTCTATCTATTAATGAAATTTTTTTTATTGAATACAAGACAGTAACTATACACACGAAACTAGAAATATAAACTTGCAAAGTTTTGGATGTGTGTCTTGAACAAGGAAACATCTAATTTTGATATTGCTTAAAAAATGCATCTTATACACAATCCTTATTTCTTCCACAGGTTTCTATAAAAACAGGGAAACAAATAGAACATACATAGTAATATGGTTTACAAAATCAATTTTAAGTATCCTCTAAAGAAATCAGAAATTTCAAGCATAATTGCAACATCCCCAAACCCATCCGAGGTGAACTAATCATATAAACATGGAAAATAATGCAATGTTCCAGCAACGGGAAGGTATTAAAAGTGATGCAGGAAAGAACCATCTTATTATGATATAAACAATATGGTTACAGTCATACATAGAAATGTCACCCGTGACTTTCTTTAGAAACCTTATCAAATTTATTTAAATTATGGCAATTATACTGTACCCACCAAAAATTAAAAGGTTTTAAGCAATATTAAATGTAAAACCATGACAGATCCTTATTCCAATGAACCACATAATCCCAGCACACAGGTTCCTTATACGCCATATAGAATATATGCTGGAGTAGAGATATAGGTAGTAGTCCAGAGCAATGTTATAAATGAAGGATGGTGAAATATGGGAATACTCAACAATATACACAGCAATGCGGCCTATAGTGCGACCTTAGCAGGCCTCCCGGCACAAATTGCCACCAAGGCGGTTGGCAAAAAATCTGCCAAACCATTCCAACATGGACTGCCATTTAACAATATTGGTCTAGAATGCACCAGGAAATTCGTGGGTATTCATGGGGAACCAGTATTAAGGACTTGCACATCAGATCAAAGTAACCAGGTTCAAATAGTACACCAAGATAGCAAAAATTGAGATTATGGTTGGTACAGTGATGTGCTCAGAAGATCATAACTCGTGGGATTGAAAGATTGACTGTAGATTCTACTTCTAGATAATACAATACAATATATATATATATATATAGATATATAGATATATAATTAAAATAAGTCACAACTGTGGGTGAAGGAGAAAAAGTGAAATAGTGAGTGGTATGAGTCAACACAGTTTCACCAAGGCTATAGTCAAGCAATCAGAACAAACACAACTGATCAGGTTTTATTTTAGGGAAGGTGGTTGCTTAATAGACAAGAAGGAAAAAAGTAACATCACATAAATAGGAACTACGAAAAACCAACTGTGCACGAAGGAGACCAGTTCTTACTATTGGGCTTCAGTTTAAACCCAAAAAAAAAGAATGCAACACAACACCAAAACATGGTGGCGACTCCACCGTTTCCACAATTTCTGATGATAATCCCAATCCCACTCTGGCACCATCTTGCATGAGCTCTAAATTGGACATGGTGGTGGGCAGAACCATGAAATCATGCAATTCCACATTTTAAATTGCAAATTTGACTACAATGGAGTAATCAGTTGATGACATTTTCAGATTTATGTCATAGCATGTAGTAGTCATAAAATGATATATATGTCATATCAACCCAGTGGGCAAGGAGCACAAAAACATCACTAATAAGAAACCACTGCTTGGATAATGATACAACTTCATGACTCAAATTCAGGCTACAAGGTCGTGCTTAAAATAGATAAACAGAACCTAAAAAGAAACACTCTTTTCAAATTTGGATGAGGATAGAAGGACTGTAATTAATAACATTGCTGTAACCCGTTATAACTTCTGTTATAACTTTATAAAGGTTTTTGGAGTCACCGGTATAATCCGTTATCCGATATCAATAACACTGCTGTAATTTCATAAAACAATTTAAAAATTAAACAGACCTCAAATAAGGCTACCCTGGATATCTGCATAAATCTTATGATATTATACTTAAAAATACCTAAACCACTAACTCAGGTCAGCTAACGGATCACACATCTTCGTTCGTTCACTTAGAAGGAGGTCAATCAAGGGCGTAAGATAGGATGATAAAAGCAACTTGTGGCTTCCATAAACACCACTCAAGTAAAATCACACATTAAATAGCAAGGAGGAAATAAAATAGAAAAACAAAACACTAAGTGAAGCACCAATTCCTGTTTGAATTTCTCAGAAAACAGTAAAAAAACTAATAAACACTCGTTATTCATTTTATTTCACTGAATTAAAAACAGAATAAAGTGGAAACAACACAGGTCTCAGGATTAAAAGAAAACTATTCCACAAATTCTGCTAGCTGTAATATTAAACTTAAAATAGTAGAGTGACGTAACTGTTCCATTGCAAAGAAGGAAAAGTAAAGTGGGATGAAAGAAAAGGTAAGAGAAATGAAATTGAGTGAAAAGTATACTAGTTTGTTTGAGGAGGAAGCTAAATGAAAATGAAGGAAAGTTGTCATTTCAAATAAACATAAATAAACTAACTAAATTAACTATTTGTACAATTGCAAAGTTACCCATATATTTATTAATTGATGTTAATTGATGTTTTACGAATGAAATATCTTTATAACTTAACACCTTCAAATTAAGATCTCATTTTTGTTCAATATGTTTATACTCTGATATAAAATTATGAAATACTATATTTTAAAAAATTATTTCTAAAAATATTTAAGCTACTTAAATTAATAAAATAATATCAATTTGAATCGAATGTGGCCTAAACTTTCCTCTTTTTTACCTCATAAATATTTGAAAATACTAGTTTCTTTTAAACCTTCCTCTTTTTTACCTCATAAATAAAAAATAAAAAATAAAAAACATGTAGCACCAATGGAAAGTAACACCCTTTAATACTTTCTTTGCTACAGAAGGAAGTGTTTTCTTTCTGCTCATTACCTTGCTCCAGTCACTTTCCAATCCACACTTTCCGTTCAAACAAACAAATCCTTAATTTGATTTGTAATGAATCACTATACCACATCACGAGAACATATGACCATCACTAAATGATACAACAAAATATGGTGCAAGGATTTTAACCAAAACTCCTCCATCAACTTGTTCAATTATATGATATCTTATGTCTATATTATCTATATAAATATAAATAATGTACCTGGCCATCATTAAATGCAACATATAACAAATAATACTATGACAAAAAAGACAAAAAAACTAACCATTCTAAATCTGATAGTTAGACTACACCCTCAACCATCAAAAAGACTCCAGGCTATTCAAAATACTTTTCAAATTGTTAACCTCAACTCAGTTTCGAAATAGCACTCCAGAAACAACAAATCTTAATCCTTCCACTACATGGCACTCTGTATTGCAAACAAAATAAACTAAACTGCCAAAGTACAAGTCTGACTTCATATAAATAATATCAATTAAAAGATAAGATGCATACGGATATAGACTAATTATGAGAAATAAGATCCTGCAATGCAATAAAAAATAAAATAATACTTGCAAAAAAATACTACAACAGCATTTCACAAAGTCTTACCAAAGCTTTAGGCATTGAGGGTGTTACGGGAATCAACTGTCTTGACTGCTTGATGGCCAGTTCCTCAAGCCTTTGGGTTTTCACTTGCACCTACAATTGATTAGGGGCCTTACTACTTTATCATGAACAAGTATAAAATATAAAATAACTACAATTTAAAGAAAAGAATAAGAATAAAGTAGCTAGAAACACAGTACTGACTCAACTACCTGGGGAGCAGAGCGAGCTCGAGATGGAGTCTGTGCCAATGCCTCAGCCATATTAAGACTAGCTGTGGTACTTGATGATACAGACCCACTTGTGTTAACAGTGTGCTGCCCTGATAGAGATCCAGCACTGCTGCTCCCAATTAAAGTAGGCACCTCTGCTAGTGCAGATGTCCATCCCTCCCCTCCAATCAAAGCAGAACTACCAACAGGCAGGCTCTGACTAGTAGCACCACCCAAACCAGGAGATGAAACCCTCACCACTTCAGTTGTTCCCTGCTTTTCTTCAGTACCAAGTGATGGAAAATCCTTGTCAAATACAGCTTTCTGAATACTACTACTAACATTACTCCCAGAAAGAATACCATTGCTATTGCTATGATGGCTACTGCCACCAGATTTAGTGTCAACTGCAACTCTACGGGGTATAACCTCACTCTGTTTCCTGGAAACCATTGAATGAGAACGGCGCAATGTTTCCCTCTCCATCCTTCCAGAAAAGAGGTTGGCCAATGGGTCAGGACCATCACTATCCCAGATATCACCAAAACTTAATCTATCTTTCTCTCTATCACGATCTTTGTCACGATGGCTTCTGTTGAAACTACTATAGGCATGCTTGGCAGAGCCATTTATAGAACTCCTCCGGGAATTTGATGAGGATGTCCGTTCAAGAAACAGAGATCGAGCACTATCAATATCACTACCATTCTTAGAAGACCTATTCCTTGCATGATGGGCTACAGAAGGAGAATCTACACAACAATGCCATGACAGTTAGTATAACTTTCCTCTTTTCAATCGTAAAACACATAGCGACGGTTTTAAATTGCAGACAAATTGAGCCACAATTGCGGTCACACAGTAAAAAAAACATTGCCACAATTGCAATCAAGGAGAGTAAAAAAACATTGATGTTACAAATAATGGTCACAACCGTATCCTTGTAAACCTTGTTAATACCCACTTTATCACACGTGGCCACAAATAAACAATATTCATATATGTGCAAACATGGCATACTGAATTAAATAAAACAAAAAGAACTACAAACGTGCATAATTCAGATGGAATATCTAAATTACCATTTTGAGTAGACGAGGATGGAAAATGTTGGACTGAACTGCCAGTCCCGGCAACACTTCCAGCACTTCTCAACCATTCTGGAACTAATGTGGGTTCACTTCTTTCCATAACTAAGACTGAACATCATCAGAAAAAACAAAAAATAAATGGGGGCACCTCTTCACCAAGTCCCACCCCCAAGTAGCACTGTCACACTTGTTTGTAAGTGTATAAATTCCCTTCTCTACCATGCACCAGTCATCACTCTTCAAAAGACCAACCTTATCAAGAAAACCCCTAACGCAGGAACCCTTCCCAAACAACAAGAAATACCAGCACTTTCCGCAGTGAAATTCAATTACTCAGCCATTCACTATCCTTCAACAGCAGCATCAGAATAAAGAACTCCAGCCGTAACGGGTCCAGAAAAGTCCAGAAACAAGACAGATATGTTCCCTAACAACAAACCTGAATATTAAAACACGCGCTTCTCAAAGCTACGACTCCATTATTAATCAAAACACGGATTTCCGCTACAAACCACTCACAGATGTTTTACCTCTCAACACAATTCAACAATCCAATAATTGGGAGTAATCCACACACCACTAGGGCAACAATGTCACAACTCAAAACTCACCACATTGCAAACCCATCCGTTTCTCCAAATTTAAAAAACCAAAAAAAAAGCCCTAGAGGGCAACCCTATATTCAGTGTGGAAAGAAAATAGGTGATGAAAAAAAAAATAAGAAAACAAAAGTAAGGACACGCGGAATTAGTTGATTGGGTTAAAAAATCACTCCTCCAGAACCTAGGGTTACGGAAGAAACATCGACTATTGATTGCGCGAGTGCGAAGAGAGAAACACGAAAAGGGAACCAACTAACCCTAGAGCGAGGCAGTGATTGACTATGGGAGTAAAACGTCCACGTTTGAGAAATAATAGCCGGAGACCTTATCGCAGAATGCGAATAGAGAGAAGAAGAAAACAGAGAAGTTGGTTTGGTTTAGGTTGGGAGTTGGAAAATGAATGAGCAAAGAGTGAAAGAGAATGGGAGAAAGAGAGAGTGTGTGTGTTAGAAATAGGAAATAGGGTTTTGTTTTTGTGTAGTGAGATGTGTTTGTGTGAAATTGAGAGGAGGCGAGAGAGACAATGTATAATTTTCTGTTAGTTTTGGATACTCTGAAGCAAACGTATGAGTTATGACGATCACTCTCTCTCTCTCTCCTTCTTCAGTTTTTCTTCAAATACAGTAATAATAACAAAATCAGAATAATATTTTTTTGTGACTATTTTCTCTACATGTGTTTTATTTTTGTTCCCTTTCCCTTCTCAGCCTCTCAATTTTTTTTATATTGTTATTACAATTTTTTAAAAGAAAATGTTGAATGAGCTTTTTTTTTTTTTGTCATATTTGGTTACTTTTTAATTTTATTATATTTGTGATATTATTTCCACTGTTGATTATTGACCATAGCCATCAGCATGCGTGGCACCCTAGTGTGGCGGTTCACGTTCGCATGTCAATATTTTACATGGTTTGTGAAAAAGATATTTAAAGTGGTACTATTTAGATAAGATTATAGTTTTTTTTTTTTTGAAATTAATTGTGATTACAGTTTAATTTGTTTATATGTCAAGTAAATGGGAATTTTTTAAAGGAAATAATTTGAGTGTGTTGCGTATGGAAACCAAACAGATAAATACTTTTGAAATTTAAATCTAGATGGGAAATCTGTTATTTGTTATCTTGTTAACATATCTGTGAACAAAATTGGGGGTTTAGCAGAAGAGATTATTCTCCCACACAAAAACTAAATTACTAAATTCTGATTAAATTAGATTCTGATTAAATTAGTGTTAACATCCTTGCATGTGTTTGCACAATAATATAAATTAAATATTTTTTATGCAAATGTTAATTTAATTTTTTTTATGTTGTTTTTTTTTAATTAAAAAAACTCAAAGCATTTTTAATAATTTAAATAAAAATATTTTTTTAAATTAATTTTATTATTAAAAAAATAAATTTTTTATTTAAAAGTAAATTAAAACTTTTTTTAAAATTTAATTAAAAATTTTGTTAAGTTACTTGGTCTGGGTTGGTAATTTTTTTTTTTTTCATTTAGCATGTTTTATTTGTCCTTTCAGACCATTTATTAAAAAAAACACAAAAAATAGTATTACTCAAATTTTTCTTTTCCTACTAGGACACTTTTTTTTTTCTCTTTCTCTCTCTTCTTCATATTACATATTATGTTCCTCTCTCAACAATCAATGACACTCTTTTCTTGTGCAATCTCTCACTATACTTCCAGTTGATTGACCATTTGTTTTCATCTCTTCCAATTTCCTTAATTAAAGCTGATAGAAGACTGCTCTGGTCCTCTACAAAATTATCCAATAAAATCTCCTGTGAGACACTATTAATTATACTTTTATTGCTTCCTGCAGTCTTCTCTTTTATTGCTTATTTCATTTCCTTTAATCAAACTGGGACCATTCATTTTTAAAAATAAAAAGAAAAAGAAAAATTTTCACCTATGAGAAAACCATCACTTTTTTTATCTATAAATAGACTCATGCAAAATAAAAAAGGAGTGGAAAAAATAGAGAAGGAAATTAAAATTTAAGAATGTTTTTTCTTAGATAGAAAAGTTATAGTGATAATTGAGAAAGAATGAGTATCAAGTCCAAGTCCAAAGTCAAATAACCATAAATTTCCTTCCATTTTCATTTTGAATTATGTTCCTCAAAATTTGTCTTTACATTCTTAATTTATAAGTTGTTATCTGATGTACAACCTTAAAAAAGAGTGAAAAAAATGATTTCAAATATAATAAAACACATATGCAGCTACTGAGGCAAAATGATTTGACTATGATAGATTTGTTTTCTTCCACTTTTTTTACCAGTCAAATATAATGTTGATGTATTATTATTATTATTATTAAATATGTCTTTTTTTTCACGTTAAATTTGGTCTTTATTTTGCTAAATTATGTTCAATATTATTTTTTTCATTTATGTCATTTAAATTGACCGTTCTAATTATGAGTGTTTGTCTTTTGTTCAAATAAGTTCTTATTTTAGTTATATTTGCTCAATTTAGTCTCACCTTCCATTTCATCATACTTACTCTCTATTTCATGATCCTTCACCACATCTTTCACAACTACCACCACCATCACTATTGTCGTCACCACCACCACAACCACAACCATCACCACACTAAAACCTCCGCCACTACCAAACTAGACCCACAACCACTGCCACCACATTAAAATAACCACCACCACCACATTAAAATAACCACCACCACCACAAACAACTACCCTACAACGACCAGCACAAGCACCACCATCTCACTAAAATCACTACCCTCACCACCACTAAAATCACATTCACCACCATTACACTAATGGTGGTGAATATGGTTTTAGTATGGTAGTGGTAGTGTTGATTTTAGTGTGATGGTGGTGCTTGTTGTAGAGGTGGTTGCAGAGTTTAGTTTGGTGGTGATAATAGCGGATCTTGATAAAAAAGTTTGAAGGGTCCAAAATAATATACTCAAATTTTATATATTTAATTATTATTACTAATATAACAAAAATATATATAATTTCGTATTGAAAACCTTGTATGTTTTTCCTTTAAAAAAAATTATAGTTTTGAAATTGTATTTAATATGAAACTCATTTTAAATAAGTTTTTCTAATTTCATCTCTTCCCCTATATATTTCCATATTTGAGAACATTTTCTTATAATAAGTTTCAAAGAATTAATTTTAAACATTTTGCCTATAATTTAAAAGGATTAATATGAAATTTACCACTTGTAATTCTTTGAATCCTAAGAAATGGTTCTCTAATTCAACAATTGAATTTATATTGTTTTCATCTTCAAGATTATCTTCCTTTATCACTACAAAAAAATGAATCTATTATTTTATTTTTCATCAATATACATATTTAAAAAAATTAAGACTAAAAAATAATTTATCAAAATTTAATCAAAGAATGAGAGACGTAATTACTACAAAAACAAATATGACAATTAAGTCATATCTAAGAAATGGTTACGAAAAAACATATATTACATAAATTTTCTTTTTATATTCATAAAAAAATAAATATACAAAAAGCTCAAAAGATGAAAAAAAAAAACTAAATATCAAACTAATATTTTTCTATCAAGAGAAATGAGAGAATTACATTTTTTATCTTAAAAGATAATGGATGAGAATTGAGAGTGAAAAAAACGAATTTATGTCTAACTTTCTATTTCTTTTTTTTTAAAAAAAAAAGAGATGCAAAAGTAATAAATGAATACAATATGTGAGAAGCTAAAAATGAGAGAAAACAAAAAAAAAACTCAATAAATTTTATTATTCTTTATTATGTTTAATTTTTTTTTTATCAATTATTAATATTAAATATTATATTATATTTTATTAAAAAAATAAAAATCAATCTAAAAAGTTTTAAAAAATATATTTTTTAAATATTTTTAAAAAAAATTTAAAAATCTTTGAAGGGCCATGGCCCCCTGTGGACCTTCTAAGGTCTGCCAGTGGTTGTGGTAGTGGTGGTTGTAGGATGGTAGTGGTGATTTTAGTTTGGTGGTGGCGATGGTAGTGGTTGTGGTGGTGGCAGTGGCAGTGGCAATGGTAGTAGTGGTGGTGACAACTGTAGTGTGGTGATGGTGGTTGTAGTGGTGAAGGGTCATGAAATAGAGAGTGAGGGTGATGAAGGAGTCCATGGTGAGGGTCATGATGAATTAGAACAAAGGTGAGACTAAATTGAAAATTTTAACTAAAATATGGACTTATTTAAATAAAACACAAACAATCATAATTAAAATAGTATATAATGTGAACTGTGTCGGTATGTACACTTTGTCATTATCAATTTAAATGACATCAATGAAAAAAACAAAATTGAACATGATTTAGTAAAACAATGACCAAATTGAACATGCAAAAAATAGGAAACAAAATAGTATTTAAACCTTCTTCTTATTATTATATTTTGCTACAAGTAATTTTAATAAGTCTTTGTGTGAATGTTATACTAACTTATACATATTACTTGCTATTAATGTGATTTGAGATATTGTTGAAAATTTAAGTTTTCTAAAGTTAAATACTATTGTGCAGACAAAATTAAATAGATTAAAATGATTTTGATGCATAATAAATTTCAAATGAAAAATATTTTCCTTCACTAATATAAATACTATTTAGGATAAAATTTTATTAAAAAAGGTTATTTTGATTTAATTTTTTAAATGTAAAAGTTGAAGATGTAAACTGTGACGGTTTCATGTCTTAATTTTTTTTAATAACCGTGTATTGTAATTTTTGTTCAATTTTTTTATTTTTTTACCCTTTATATGTATTAACAAAATTATGATTTATTAGAAATATAATTATTTAGAATTTATATTTTTTATGATAATTTTTAAATATAAGTTGAGACAACTTGTTATTTTTTTTTCCTGAAAGATGCAAGTTGGTTGTGACAACTTTTCTAAAATAAATAATGTACAAAATTTATTGATAATAATTTGTTAATTGATTTAAAATGAATATTAATGGTGCAGTTAAGGGTTGTCCTGGTTTAACATCATGTGTTGGTAAATTTAGAGATAGTAAGAGTGAATATGTGGATAGCTTTTCAGCTTTTGTAAGGGTACAAACTTCTATTTATGCTGAATTTATAGGGGTCATTTATGCATTGGAGCATGCTAATATGACGACTTATTATGCTTATTATAATCCACTTGACATAAGATAAGACTTTATGCGTCTGTTATCACTAAAACTGACATAAAAATTTGGTGAGGTGACAGTTTCATAATAAAAATATAAGACTTTCTATGTCGGTTCTAATTATAACTGACATAAAAAGATGTAGTAGTAGCAATTTTGTAATAAAGTAAAAGACTTTTTATGCTGATTATACCTATAACAAACATAAAAAATTGGTACGGTGACAACAACGGCAAAGCTTTATTGTGGCAGGGGTGGCCATGTCCCCCCTTAATTTTTAATTTTTTTAAATTATATATATATATATATATATATATATATATATATATATATATTTTTTTTTTTTT
>Ga0099822_1009269_pt1 | contig 12430 bp, 7 predicted proteins | sample CowpeawhiteBW_FD_76839 | JGI IMG/M metagenome (GOLD analysis project Ga0099822, IMG submission 76839) | Root nodule microbial communities of legume samples collected from California USA - Cow pea white BW | ecosystem: Host-associated > Plants > Roots > Nodule | place: USA: California | collected... | reverse complement strand
TTAAAAAAATTAAATATATAAATAAAAAAAAATATATTTATAAATTTTTATTATTATTTTAAATATATATATATATATATATATATATATATATATATATATATATATGATTTAAATATCTGTTAGACATTAATATTCATAAATCTTTATATTCTAAATCATAAGAGAGAAATCTTTTATAATTTATTTAAAAAATTTAACTAAGGATATTTTAAAAAAAATAACCAATACTCCATTCAATTACAAAAAAATCTTATAAAAATGCAAACAATTTTCTAGAAAGTCTTGGAAATGTAAATAGGACAAGAGGTAGTATAATTTTTTAGTGATAATCTATAGTATCATGATCATTATCAATAATGCACTCAGTGTAATAAAGTTAGCATAAAACATGACTATAACACACCAATGCGCCTATCCAAAGATTCTAAACATATACATAACTGGCACCCACTTGAATCAAACAATGCTGAAATAACACATCATTATTATCATTCATTATCTTCCAATCACTAAAAAAATTAAAAAAAAAAAAAAAACATCTGCGTATGTTCATCCAAAACAGATTCAGGTATACCTGGCCACCGGATAAAATTAGCACAGCTAACTTGCCATCTGAAATAGCTTTCAAACCCATTTTCCACCATCTCTCACGATCCTCCTGGCTTCTCTCCTCCACCGTGGACACACTGCTCTCCGGCACAGGCTCAATGGCCGCCGACGGCAGTCCTGGCAAGCAATAACAGTTCAGCCACAGGAGGCAAACAAACAATCACGCACATGAAGAGAAGAAGTTGATTGGATTAACTAACAAACACACAATCACTAATTAGCATCCAAACCTTGAGATCGCAGCGAGCACCGAATAATCCGGTCAATTCGCGAAAGATCTAAACTCTGCAGCACGGAACACATTAGTTAAACAAAACAAAACAAAAAATATAATGATCCGAAAACAAGAAACGCCACGAAGTCCAGTAGCCAGTAGCGAATCTGAAGCTCGGGATTCTAATCGGAGGTTCAGAGAGTGAATTGGATCGGGAGGAAAATAAATCACCTCAATGTCCTTGACGAGAAGGTCGCGTTCCTCGGGGGAGAGCTCATACCAGAGGGCGAAAGCGTCTTCCTGACCAAAGTCTTTGAGTCTCTCGAGGAGAGCTTGCGGCGGCGGAGAAACGATGCCGTTGCCTTCGAATCCCACCGACGATGGTTCCCTCATTTCGCAATCTCTCTCACACGCTATCTATCTCTCTCTTCGATTTGGATTCAGATCTCGAATTGTGAAGATAGCGAGTGTGATGTGAGTGAGGTTGAGTGTTGGTGTTATGTATAGTTGGTTTGTTATGGAGACAGGGGAACAGTGGCGAGGAAGACAAGAATCAAATCGGTAACCACCCTCCTTCAGTCACTCTTATAATTACATAAATACCCCTCTCTCTTTCACATCTGGATTATGCTGCTGCCGTCATTATCAAATTCCTTTAGTAATTTCACCAAACCATAAAATAAAATATAATAAAAGTTTAGACCAATTTATTTCCTTGAAATTATTTGCCATTACATCTAATAACATTTAATTATTTTTATCACATCTCAATCATTGATACAATACAATGAATGATAAGTTAATTGTATTTTACATATTCATATAATTAATATGCATGCAATGTTACAATTTTATTAACTTTGACACATGTTTGTTGTTCTCATATTCATGAAGACCCATAGTACCAATCTTGCATATTCTTTTTTGGGGTGTTTTATAATAAATTATCATAACTACCAAATAATCATTTCATTCAGCTGGTTGAAGTCACGAACAGTCACCCAAGGCGAGTAAAAAAGCATTTAAATTGAAGTACCCACCACACACTATCCACATATAAGATTGTTTGGGATGATCTAAAGTTGATAATTTTTCTTTAAGCAAGCACATTGCAATAATTTAATTTTGACAGGTTACCATAATAGCACACCCAACCGACCCAAGAATATTGGTGTGGAGAGCAATAGCTTGGAGTTAGGCAAAAGCATATGTCAAATTTATATATACGGATATGCTCTTGATTCTATCAATATCATAAACATATCTTGTCATGCCATGGCCCGCTCATGTGAAATTCCGATTACCCCCTCCATCCTCATTCTCATATCATTACACTTTTTTTTTTTACGTCCGCACACAGATATGCTCGTGTCTGCTAAATCAAAATTCTCATATTTAAAAAATAAAAATTGCATATGTAGAAACTTACGTGCATATCGCATGGCAAAAATTCGTACAAGACCGACAGTGATACAAAGTGCATATATACTTAACATAGAGAATAATTGGTATATACATGTATAGCTAAGTATATGTAGAAAGTTTAGTTAAACTACGTTTTCAAGCCTGTTCCGGCAGTTCCTATAAAAGTACGTGTAATGGAAAGAGTAATGGGAGTTACTTTTGTGTACGCAAGTTAAAATCCTTTACTGATATCAGAATATTAGATAGTCCACAATTCCTGGAAGCTGTGTAGACTTTATGAAATAAAGCTCAATTTAAATGTAATTCCTTCAATCCAATACATGTAACTCACTACTACTAGAATTAGCAGTTTTAGTCCAATTGGTTTTACCACTAAATTATTAAGCTACTTTAATGAAAATATAAATTAATATTTTATTCTTTTAATACTTAAGTGATTTTTTGTAATAAAGACTACGAACATTCTTCACGGAAAAAATCCTACTCAAAATGATATAACTATCATACGCGCTAATTATTATTATTTTTTTAAATAAATCAACTGCATGTGTACAATTCCATCTTATGATCACACATTAAAAATATAGTTCCTTTGTTTGAAAATGATAGTTTTACAAACTGTCAATATGTATCTATTATAAATTACATTATATTATATACAAACTAAAGCCATCAATATTTTATTAACGATTTATTACTGATTACTTGGATGAACAGTGTTTTAATTATTTAATTTAAGAATTTTATTAAAGCTTTTGTTAATAGTACAACCAAATTGAATAAGATAAATAAATTAATTAATGAGAAAAAAAAAATTAATTAAGTCCATATAATTTGATATATATAATAATACAAATTAATGAGTATATTAAAGATTCAATTTAGATTGGTTTAGTTAATTTTAGTCATGGAAAGTGAAAAGGAAAACTAAATGAATTTCTTAAATATTTTTAAGTTTGATTTTTTTTCTTTTTAAAAGATTTTCTATTTTAAACAAGAAAATGTAAAATCGACGCAGCAATTGATGTTTTTTATTTTAAGTCTACAATAACGTTTACCTTTTTCACTTTTTAGAAAAACCCGCACATCTGGAGTCACTTATGTGTCAGCTACAGTACTGTTATCTCTCTTCACGCTGCAACCCACTTTAGAGTCATCGATCCCATTACCCTTTCATTGTTCATCAATCCTCTTGCGCTAACCCATTCACGTGGATCACTGGCATTGATCTCCATTGAAACCTCAAAGGTGAGGCTGATTACTTAGCAACAGTTCTCCAAGAATTCCACCCAAAACAAGCATAACAGATTTGAAATTTCATCTTCCACCGCTTATTTTCCTTTACAGCTTTCCAAAGAATATTTCATAATACTGTATTTATAACAGTATAGGAAACATAAACAGGCACTAAATTGTTTACCTTAAAATTTATTCCTTGGAATAAATAATAAGCCTTTTCAGGCCATATTCAAGAGTTGGCATTTCCATGCTTCCAAGTTCATATTTGCTGCAAAACAAACTCAGATGGGGTACTGAGGCCTCTGTTTGTCATACTTTCCTTATTATACTGATATTCACTAAATTTTGGGGTACTTTTGGATCAACTATGCATTGAAATCATATCACCTCTAACAAGTTAATCTAGAAGAATTAATTATCAAACATGTTTAAACGAAGATCTCTCTTTATTGATAGAAAATAATAGAGAAAGAGAAGTACATGTCCAGGAAAAGACAATAGCAGCTGCAAAAACAAGAGCAGAAATCTGCTTCAAAGAGGGAATGAGAGGATTTCCAATCATGTTCATCAGATCACGAAGGAAATATAGCACATTGAGGAGAAGGTCCCATATAATGAACCGACCACAAAGTAAACAAGCTTAATGGAAATCACAAGGATGATGCTTTCTCATTGAGTGCTTCTTTAACTGCTCTCAGAAGCGATGGCATTAATTTCTGGTTTGTAACAATAATACCAGAAACAACATCGAGAAACTTTCCTTTTGAAAAGTCCAACGGATTCCCCGCAGCATCCGTGACGATACCTCCAGCTTCTACAAAAGTCCAATCGCATTTATAGAAAATTAGAAGACACATTCACAATCTAAGCAATGCAGGAACCTAAATATTAGTTCATTGTCAATGAAAGTCACAATTACCGGTAGACTCCAATATTATGCTTGCATAAGTCATTCAAAAAACAACAGATAGAAATATATAGCTCATCCATGAGATAATGTCATCAGTGTAATGAGGAGTTGTGTTGGGTCCGCAGGAATATTATATCCATACAAAGAATATTCAAAACCGCACTCCTCTCAACAAGCAAATTTTCAGCAATTCCCTTACAACTATTTTCCTTTATTTTGCAATTTTTTTTTTCTTGTTTTCATTCTATATAAGAAACATCAAGTGTCTTCCCGTTGAAGGGAAATGACAATGAGTGCATACAACGTTTCAATTCCCCCTCCCCTCAGACCTTCCACGAGCAACAAATAGATAATCGTGCATTCAAATTATCTTTCTTATCATTTAAAGACCAAAGAAAGATCAATGCTAAGTAACATGATAAAGGCAAGTCAAACATAAACAGATTGAAATATAATTATTCACCGGCACTTTAACAGAGTTTATACACAGTCCAGACCAAATAGAATATTGTAAGATGCAACCACTGTCATACAGAGTTGACTATTCAAATGAAGCAATTTAAAAGGGTTTAATTTGAGCTCGACACTACTGTAATTTTGGAAAAAAATGACAAGTTCTAAGATTTGTACTTCATAATCTCTTGTGAAGAATTTTGGGTGCGCTCGCTTCGGAAAATGAATAACTAATTCCCTACCGAAAATCCAACTCCTCTAAGGTGTTAGGAGAAAAGCAGCCAAAATCTCTTAAGATTTCATCATGAAGAAAGTATTTAAAGTATATTAATATCGTTTTACTAGTGCAATTCCAGAGTTTAAAATTGAAATTCTACAGTAAGAATTGAGTATGTAACATGTATGAGTTCCGTGTATCTTAAAATATATTAGATGATATTCACATCACAAATATCTATCACTTCCCTAACTCCAAATCAAATTAAACCATAACCCCAAAAATACTTATAAAGATTCAACTATCATTGAATTACACAATGAAGTAAACTTAATCCTAGACATCAAAATTTATGTTCCATTAACTTCACATTTGAGACCAGCACTATCTTTTCCTTGAAAGCCTTCATTATTTCCTTTCAATTCAAAGTGTTAAAATTCATTACCACAAATAAAATTTGCTAAATGATGGAAATGGCTTAAAACTTATCAAACAAGGTTAGTTTTAACTTCACATTTAGAGTTCCTTGGCATCAGGCTCCAGGATGCATCATGCTAAAAGCATGAATAATCACAAATAAAAAAGGTTTAGAAAAGTTGCCAAGCTCCCTAAATTTGTTAAAATGTATAAACTTTACCTATGACAAGGAAAGTGTAGGACATTATACATATGATCAAATTATATTACATAAGTGAGTGTAAACCTCACTTTATAAGCTGTTTTTATAAGATTGAGTCAAACTTAAAGTTCATTTTCTAAGATGATATAGAGCCTAAGTTGACATGGATTGTTAGATCTATCATGTCACCTATTATCGAACTATTCACAAATATCTAGTTCTATTCTTGAGATGTTATGTCCTCGGCGGCATCGAATGTGCATTGGAGATCTCACATCAACACATCAATTTGAGATATGACCAAATTATAATATTCAAATGGATGCAAATATTAACTTATAAGCTAGTTTTGTAAGACTAAATTAGGCTTAAAGTCTTACTTTGTAAGAGAAAACATTAAAACACACTCCAGAAACCTATTCTAGATCCAAGTAAACTTTTAACTAGGACATGGACTTGATAAACATAAACATAGGCCAAATGTTATTTATGACCAATTCTGGACAGTTATGACACTCATTTTAAGCAGAGCATGTTTACCAAGAAAAGATTGGTCAATTTCATTAAAGAAATACTTCAGAACAGGAAGAAAAACTAATGAAAATTAATACCAGTCACAACGATACTTCCAGCAGCATGATCCCATATTTTTTCACGGTATCCTTTGTGAGGGAAACGCAAATATATAGCCCCATCTCCTCTTGACAGAGCTCCATATTTTGCTTGGCTATCAATTCTGACTGGTGGTGCTTTGACACCAAGTTTCTGTTAATTAAGTAACGTTCAAGAATTTTGTGTAATTAAATCTAAGAGAGCTAAGAGTTAAACTAAAAAACAATGAAAAACAACAAATGTGCTAACTATAGAAATAACATTACTTCTGCAATGGAGCTAGACAAGTCATGAGAGGAGTGCGCTGCTTCAAAAGATTCAAATAATGATGCTTCCTCTGGATTATCAACATCCCAGACATGGACCTGGATGATCATTTGGACATGGCACAACTGTCAAATGACATTACCAAAGTGACAAGTATGAAAAAAACTTGCAAGCACCAACCCTAGTTTGTGTAGAACCACCCAGTGTTTGCATATATGCTCCATCACCAACTTTAGCAAAGAAGAGACAACCGACTTCATTTGAAGAATGCTGCTGATTAGAGCCAATGGATGCCAGTGGAAGATTTGGACAAGCCAAGACACCCAATACAACTTTTCCTTCATGTAGCAAACCTAATGCTATAGCATATTGATCTCCTCTTACAAACCTATTATGTCATCTCACAAGCATGAGATACTCAATGACACGATCTCCATAAGTGACCATGCAAGTGAAACAAATGGTATAAAAATATAGACAGTAAACCTATTATGTCATCTCAGAAGCATGAGCTACTCAATGACACGATCTCCATAAGTGACAATGCAAGTGAAACAAATGGTATAAAAATATAGAGAGTAAAATAGGAAATAATGAAGAAAAATAATTATTTAATCAAATGTTTGATTAATTTGATAAGTAAAGAAAATAAAAGTAAATACTAATATACTAGTATTTTATATTATCAAATTTTTATGAGTAAAAAACTAGATTTTAAGGTTTTCTATTATCATTTTATGTTTTATTTGTTTCCTGATTTTAAAAGTTGATACAAGAAACGGTGACAAAAAAAAAATGAAAGTAGAAAATAATAAGTGGTTTTTTCCTGTTTACCTTACAAACTTTTGAAAACAGGAAGTACAATGAAAAGAAGGTGGCCTTTTTTCAATTAAAAGTGAAATATGAAACGATGCCAGCTAATAAATAATGTCTTTCAAAATTAAAATCGCCATTACAGCTATATGTTGGTTGGAACATTGAATTGATAGTCGATGGATTTCAACAATTATTTTTTCCTTACTTCCTAAACAAGATAAGATGTTGAATGACAACTGCAATCTCAGATAATAATAAGATTAATAATACTAGATAAAGTCATATGTTTTCCATGAGATATTACAAACAAATTCGTGCTGCAAGAACATTAACTTTTTTAGAAAAATAATATAATGAAATTCGACTAACAGTAGACAAAATTTACACCAAAATGAATTTTTTTGAGAAAAAAAGAATACTCACCCTTTCGTACCATCTATCGGATCCAAAACCCAGTGCTGTCCAACTGGACCACCTTCAGACTTACCATTGTCAATGGCCGCAAGCACATCATCTGTTGTTAAAGTAGGAAAGCTATCTGATCCTTCACTAGCAAGAGTATCATTGACAAGTTCTGTAATGCGCTTCAGTGTTTCCTGGCCACTTTCCTTACGAAGATCCCCTGAATCCTGAATTTTTAAAATTGGATTTTATACTCAAGCATGGAAATGAAAGCAAAGTCTACATGTACAAAAAACCTGTAAGAATTTACAATTTCACCTCCTCGGCTACTATTGAAAATGGTTCAGAAGGAAGTTCTCTCTCAAGTATAAAGCTGACCAATGCTTGTGAACCTGTAAACCACAAGACAGCAACCCGATTTATATGAAGTGAATTGAAACTTCATTTAAACCTCAATGAACAAGTTTAGCAACTAGAATAATATAAAATGAAAAATTACAGCTAAAATTGTAAATAACTTTCTTTTTCACAAGTGGTCCAAATTACAGGCAATGAAGCACAAGCTCATAATATTACATGATCTTTCAAAAAATATGTTTGTAGAAGCATTTTAAATCACCACATTACAAAGAACATATGGAAGATCCACTATTTATTGAGGTGGTGGTAGCAGGAATTTCGACTAATGTGCATAATGACTGGTTTTTTTATGTGAGAGCAATTTGCCCAAAAACTTGCTGGTTGAGCTAACTACAATTAGGTCCTCTTTTCGTACATGCAAAATGATTACTAGAATATGGAGACAGGTAGCAGAACAATACATAATGTGAAAGAGATATATAAATTAGTGAGGGAAGACAAACAAAACATCTGCTATAGTTGCATACTTGCCTGTCATAACATAGAAGCAAATTTATACAAGTGCAAGGTCTTTCCTCATGTCTGTCCTGTAAGGAAAAATGCTTTACACCAGCCAACAATTGGCTTATACTAGCTACTCATCACAAGTTTTCAACTAAAAGAGAGTTTCAATTAATGGTTTAAAACAAGTATGCTACGACTATTAAGTCACTGGTGTAGAGCTTGTATTTGTAGCAATATTATTAAAGTACAACTCCCCTACTCTCGTTGAGGAAATGCTAAAGATTTCAAAACTACAATGATACTGTTAAAATTCGCTGGCTCATTCTTGTAAACTGAATTAGTTGAATATTAACAGGATCATCTATAACTATTATAAGGAATTAAAACAAATTTTGAGAGTGCGAAAACTCATAGAACTGGACTCAAGGAACAATAACTTATGTCAAAGCACTGGAACAACAAAGCCCCTCGAAATAGAGATGATAATCTATACAACAAGCACGAAATGTTCTGATCAAATCAGTAACCCGGGATTATACATGTGAAAAAACATGGCAAGGATTTGTGAAGACATCTAAAAAGCTTACACCACTCCCATTGTTCAGCTTCCAATTATGTAAACACAATCCAACCGGTACAAGTACCCGAAAAAAATAGTCCAAGAGCATAACATTATACACAATCAGCACTACTTCTACTCAGTCAATAGTTAACAACTAAACATCTCATTTCCAACTACAATTAAGTTGTCAATGTGAGCATTCGCACAAAAAACAATTCAACGTTAACACTAAACACAATGGTAGCAGGAGTAAGATAACAAACCATAATCGGCCACTGTAACGGGACTTTTGTCTGACTTTGAGTGAACATCGGATTGCAGAAGAGCCTTCTGAACTTTCTGCAAAAAGCATGCAAAGAAGAATAAATCAGCATCCATTGCTAATTTAAAAAATCAACCGTTGCCGCAAAATTTAAAATTAAAAAGCGAAAAATAGAAGAATCTTACTAAGCAGGCTATGCAACAAAAACAAAACATGCAATTGCGCAAAACTAGTCTATAATTTCAATAAAACGCAAAAATAAGGGTTTTTCTTTTGTTTATGAAAATGGCGATGGTAAAGAGAAATTGTGGATGAGTGCCTGGCAGAGACGAGCGGCGAGAGTGGCTGCTTTCTTTGCAGCGGCGAGTTCCTTCTCATAAGGCATTGAAGAAAGGATTAGTGTCAGTGGCGATGAAGAGCAACTACTTCTCGTTGACACGCTAATGCACCTTTTTCGGATTCTGGCTTCGGACAACCTCCAATCGCTTCCTACTCCTGCACTTATAGCTCTCGCTCTCCACCAAACTGTTGCTGTGCCCCTTTTCCTTTCTCTTCCTTTTTTTCTTTTTTTTTTTAAATTACGCTTCCCAAAATTACTTCTCAATTAATTGCCACACGGCGTTTTCACTTCCTGGGTTGTGTCCTGATATCGGTCCCCACAATTTGATTTTTTTTTCTTTTTATGAAATATAGAAACACATTTTTTTTATATTATTGCTTTATGAATTAATTTAATCTTTCACATTTAAAATATTTAAATTTTAATTTTTTAAACAAATTTGATTAAATTTATTTAATATTTTAAATTATTTTATAATAATATTTAAATTATTTATACATTTAATACATTTTTATTTTAATATTAACTTGTTAACCTAAAAAATACGTTGAAAATGATAAATAAAATTAATAGAATTTAAAATTTAGTTCAAATTATTAAATTCATATATATTTTACAAATAAAAATCTAATTTTGTCTCGAAAAAAAAATTAATTTTATTTTTATTTTGACTAAAAAATAAAAATATATTTAATCTTAAATATAATTACATTTTCAAAAATAACATTATTAAATAAGACTGTGTTGAATGGACTTTATTTATGTTTATGTTTATTAAATAATTATTTTTTTGATATTTTATTACATTGTTTACTTAAAATAAATGTTTGAGAAATTTTTAATAAAGTAATATATATATATATATATATATATATATATATAAATTATTTTTAAATAGAAAATATGCTTAGAGTATCCTAATAAAGGTTTACTCACAACAAAGAATATTTCTTATTTTATTTTATAATGATATAATTATTTAAAGATATGTTTAAAGATAAGGATAACAACAAATTAAAGCATTTATTACTTTAAAATAAAATTATTAATGCGTAATCAATACTTTAAATTCATTATCACTCCACATAATTACGATTTTAAATTTTACAGATACACATAATTACAGCTTTATATTTTTTAAAAATCTTTAAAGAAGTTATAGCTCTATAATTAAAAAACTTAAACTATTTAATGATTTAGAATTAAATAATTTAAGCTATTTATTGCTTCAGAATTAAAGAAATTAAAACATTTATTATATTTAATACTATTTTATTAGCTGTAAAACCAAATACTTAAATATTTAAAAAATTAGAAACTAAAAATATTTTTTTGTCCTCAAACTATTATAAAAAATTTTGTTTCACTCTTAAATTAAATTATAAAGTATTTAGTTAGGAATATCAAAATTAGTTATAATGTGTGAGGTAACTCGGATCACAATCGATTCAATCCAGATTTAGTTGAAAAAATTTCATAGTTTTAAAATATGGATTCAACTAAACTTGCGCACTTAATCTACAGGCTAAAATGAGTATGAGCGAGATTGAAAGTAAATTGACATATAACCCACCAATAACAACACTTTTCATTATAGGTTGTGTTTTTTATAAATTATTCTCATATTTCATTCTCATCTGTTTTTTTGTTTCTGAAAAGAAAAAGATCTATTATTTTTTCTCTTATTTCTCCTTTATTCTCTCCCATCCTCGAGGAAGAAAAGAAGAAGGTAATTCTTTCGTCTCACTTGATAGTGAAATATTAGTTCAATAATTTATTTAAAGTATAAATACTGATTAGGTACCCAAACTTTTTCTGAATGTTCATTTTGGTACCCGAACTTTCTGAATGTTCAATTTAGTACCCAAACTTTTTAAACGGGTTAATTTTAGTACCTTCCGTTAAATACCATTTAACGCCGTTTGAGACCTGTTGAGCTGGCACAGTGGAACAGATACGTGGCAGAATCAGTGGGTGTGCACGTGGATTAAGATGTAAAAAAAAGTAATTAAGTAATAAAAGCAAAAGTAAAAATTTGTGGTTCGTGTTTTCTGAGTGAATTGGGGAAAATATTACGTTGAGAGAGAATTAGGGCACAGGACATTAGAGAGAATTAGGGCACAACACATGAAATTGGGTGGAGAAGGAAAAATCAGGGCAGAAAGCGGAAAGCGAAAATTGGGATTGTGGTTCGACGATCGGCGAAGTTGGGAAGAAGAAGGTTCGGCAGTGGAAGACGACGAAGGGGAATCTTTGGCAGTCGTGGAAGGTGAGTTTTCTTTTGTGCTTTTTGTCTTCGTGCTGATGAATGTGTGTTGATGAATGTGTGTTGTTGTTTTATATTTTCGAAGTTGTACTCGTTTTGGGGTTTGTATTATATTGCATAAATGTTGTGGGGGGGTGGGTTCTGTTGTGGGGGGTTGTGCTGTCGGGGTCCTTTCTGTGAAGTGTAAAGTAAAGTATGCGGTGGGTGGGTGGCTTGTGGTCCCCTTTATGACTTTATACTGTTTTTTTGTGGTATGGTTGTAATTTGTGGCGTTTTTTTGGGTATTCTTATTTGACAGGGTAAGTGGTTTTACTATATTGGTTGTGATGTCTGATGATTGTTTTGAAGTT
>Ga0099822_1009266_pt1 | contig 12435 bp, 10 predicted proteins | sample CowpeawhiteBW_FD_76839 | JGI IMG/M metagenome (GOLD analysis project Ga0099822, IMG submission 76839) | Root nodule microbial communities of legume samples collected from California USA - Cow pea white BW | ecosystem: Host-associated > Plants > Roots > Nodule | place: USA: California | collected... | reverse complement strand
TCAGTATAGATGCGGGCCGCCGCGGTTTCGGTGCGGGGCCGACCGGCGCGCCTGCGCGCGTCCGGCAATCCGACGTGAAATTTCTTCGGGCTCCGCACCGACGCTTGCTTTCAAAATTGATATATTAGTATATCAAGTGCTGCGCCCAAGTGCAAACGGAGAAGGGGCGTACTGGTCGCCCTGAAAGGAGTGTCACATGATCGACTTTCGCAAGCTCTTCGATCTCACCGGCAAGACCGCCGTTGTGCTAGGCGCGGCTTCAGGGATCGGCAAGTCGTCGGCCGAAGCGCTGGCGTCGCTTGGCGCACGGGTGCTGTGCGCTGACCGGACCCGGGACGGTGCGGAGACGACCGCGGCAGCCATCCGCGCGCAAGGCGGAGTGGCGACGGCGGCTGGTTGCGATGCCGCTGACCGTACGGATGTGGAGGCGTTGGCCACGAAGTCGCTGACGGAATTTCCACGCATTGACATTGCCGTCACGACGCCAGGGCTCAATATCCGCAAGACCATCCTCGACTACACCGAGGAGGATCTTGACCGGGTCATCAACCTCAACATCAAAGGCACCGTCTGGTTCTTCCAGGCGTTCGGTCGCATCATGGTCAAGCAGCAAGGAGGCAGCCTGATCGCCTGCTCGTCGGTGCGCGCCGTGACGATCGAGCCCGGCCTTGCCGTTTACGGATCGACCAAGGCGGCGATCGGGCTGCTGGTGAAGGGCTTTGCGTCCGAAGTCGGACGTTCAGGAGTCCGTGTCAATGCGATCGCACCGAGTATCGCGGAGACTGCGCTGACCGGGCCATTCAAGCAGCGTCCCGATATCTATGACCTCTATGCCGGACACACCGTTTTCAATCGCTGGAGCAGCGCCGACGAGGTCGCAACCGCCGTCGCCTATTTGGCCTCGGATGCTGCAAGCTATGTCAGCGGCAGCACGCTGTTCGTTGATGGCGGCTGGACCGCGGTCGATGGACCGCCGACGGGACTGACCCAACTGGCGCGCTAGAGCGGGATGAGTTTGGCTTGAATCGACTCGCGGCGGCCTCGGTTGACCTCTCCCAAGGGAGAGGTGACCTTCGCCGCTGTTTCAGGTTAAGTTGATCCCATCGTGCGCTGGGCTGCCGCATGCGCTAGATCCGTGACGAAGCCTGCGCGATTGCGGAGGTCCCGGGCACCGGGCGACGCCAGCAACGCGATCAGCCGTTGCGCTTGCCGCGTCGCGGACGCGTGTGTGGCCTGCGCGGCCGTATACATCGTCGCGAGCCCACACCCTGGCGGCAGTGCGCCCGACAGCACCACGCCTTCGGTGTTGATGATCTCGGTCGACTGCGTGCAGCCGAGGGGATGGCGGGCATCTGAGGCAGCCAGTTGCCGCATCGCGGTCGCGCCGTTTGCAAAGACTCTCAACCGGCCGGCGACCTCGCCCGCAATCCCGAGGTCGGCGAGAACCTTCGCGACGTGAATTCCGGCGGTTGATGTCTTGGTGTCGGGCACGAAGATCGCGTCCGCAGCGAGGAGGGCATCGCGTAGATCGGCAGCATCCCTGACGCTTGACGGCGGATCGCCGGCACGAACAGCGAGCGCCGTCTCGACCTCCCCGATGTCGGTGATCGAACCGCGCAAAACCAGACCTTCGCCAGCGAGTCGGCCAACGAGCGCGGCAGTAAGGATAATGACGTCGGTCGGCACGCCTGCGCGCAGCCTGTCGGCCATAACACCGACGGCGCCGAACTCGCCGACAATGTCGAAGCCGGTTTCCGCCTTGAATGTCGGCGCGAGACTGCCGACCAAGCCCTGCGCCGCGCCACCGCTCAGGATTTTCAGAGTCTTCATCCGTCAGACTCCATGGCCGGGATCGTACCGTTAAGTGAACGTGCAGCGGCGCGTATTGTCATGAGCCCCTGTTCGGACGGACGCGCATTTACTCGGCGTTGTTGAAGCGCTTGGCGACGTTGGCCCATTTCACGATATCGTCGCGCAAGAATTTATCGAACTGTTCCGGCGTCATCGCCATCGGCAACTCGCCTTGAGCTGCCCAGAGCTTCTGGAGCTCCGGCTGCTTGATCGCAGCGTTCACGGCCGTGTTCAGCTTGTCGATGACGGGCCTGGGCGTGCCCGCCGGTGCCATCAAGCCGAGCCAGATCGTCGCTTCATAGCCGGGCAGGCCGGCCTCGATCGCTGTGGGGACGGCGGGCAGCACCGCCGAGCGCGCCGTGCCGGTCGTTGCGAGGGCGCGGACCTGGTTTGCGGTGATGTTGGGCGCCATCGCCGGAACTGCGTCGATCATCATCTGGACCTGACCACCAATGACACCGCTGCGGGCTTCACCACTGTTGCGGTAGGGGACATGTACGATGTCGATCCCGGCCATCGTTTTGAACAACTCGCCCGCCATGTGATAGGGCGTGCCCTGGCCAGACGATGCATAGTTCAGCTTCCCGGGCCGCGATTTTGCAAGCGCGATAAACTCTTGCAACGTCTTTGCCGGCACGGCCGGGTGGATCACGATCACGAGATCGGAATAGCTCAGCGGTACGATCGGCACCAGGTCGCGCATCAGCTCATACTTGCGCTGAGGCACCAGCGATTCATTCGCGGTCTGGGTATTCGACATCATGAGAAGCGTGTATCCGTCGGCAGCAGCCTTCGCGACTTCGAGCGTGCCAATCACGCCACCGGCGCCGGTTCGGTTCTCGACCACGAACGGTTGGCCGAGGCTTTCCTGCAAAATGCTGCCGATTTGCCGCGCGGTGACGTCGGCCGGTCCTCCCGGGCCAAACGGCACGATGATCCTGACCGGGCGAGCTGGATAATCATCGGCTTGTGCATGCGAACCGGGGACCGGCGCCGCCAGCAAAGCCGCGACAAGCGCAAGGGCAATCCGCAAATCAGTCATTGATCCGCTCCCCCGACTTTAGTCTTGTTTCTTGATTGGAAGTCTAGCTGCAACCTGAAGGGGTTGTCGACGAGAGACTCCGTGTCCCCGGTCGGAATATCTGACGGGAAATTCTGTATCCAACTTCGCCATCAAGCGCGGGGAATCCAATGAGGAAACGTCTCGGGCCATCGCGCCGCGATGTGCTGATCGGCTCCGGTGCGGTGTTCGCCGGTGCCGCCTTTTCAACGCGGGTCGCGGCCGCAGCGCCTCCAGCCGAGCCTGTCACGCCAGCGCTGATCGCGGCGGCGACGAAGGAGGGACAGGTCAACTATTACACCTCGACCGATCTGCCGGTTGCCGAGAAATTGGCAAGGGCGTTCGAGGCGAAGTATCCAGGGATCGCCGTGCGCGTCGAGCGGACGGGCGCGGAGCGCGTGTTCCAGCGCATCGGCCAGGAATACTCCAGCAACATTCATGCGGTGGACGTCGTGAACTCTTCCGACGCTGCTCATTTCATTGTCTGGAAACGGAACGGCATTCTGGCGCCTTATGTCCCCGAGGAGGTCGCAAAGTTCTATCCGGATGAGCACCGCGACGTGGACGGTCAATTCGCAAGCTTCCGCGTCTGGCTTTCGATCATCGCGTACAACACCAACCTGGTGAAAGCCGAGGAGGCGCCCAGGAGCTTTGCCGATCTGCTCGATCCCAAATGGAAGGGAAAGATCGTCAAGGCGCATCCCGGCTACAGCGGCACGATCATGACCGCGACCTATCAGATGCAGCGCGATCTCGGCTGGAGTTATTTCGAGAAGCTCGCCAAGCAAAATATCATGCAGGTGCAGTCCTCGACGGATCCGCCCAAGAAGCTCGATCTCGGCGAGCGCGCCGTGATGGCCGACGGTAACGAATACAACATCTTCCAGATGAAGGAGGCTGGCCGGCCGGTCGAACCGGTCTACGCCACAGAGGGGTCTCCGATCATTGTTGGCCCGAACGGAATCTTCAAGGACTGTCCGCACCCGAATGCTGCGAAGCTGTTTCAGGCGTTCGCGCTGGGGCGCGAGGCGCAACAGCTCAATATCGATATTGGCGGTCTGCGCTCCGTCCATGCGCAGACCCAGGAAAAGGCTGGACGTAAGCCGCTGAAGGAGATCAAGACGATGAAGGACGATCCGGCGGCGGTGGAGCGGGAAGGAGAGTCGATCAAATCGCGCTACACGCGCATCTTCCGCGTTTGACCGCCGTGACTAACGGAGCGCGTCGATGGCCTGCCTGTTTGAGCGTTCTGCGCATGGCCTATGCTCGATTTTCGCACAAATCGGGTCGATAAAGCCCCTCGGCGGATCGGTCGTTTGATGTTACCTATTCGTCATGAACCAGCACGCCAAGGTCGACATCCGCCATTCCACCTGTCCGCACGACTGCCCTTCGGCATGCGCGCTCGACGTTGAAGTCCCCGAGGGCCGCTCGATCGGTCGGATCCGAGGCTCCAAACAACAGACGTATACGGCCGGTGTGGTCTGCGCCAAGGTGGCGCGCTATGCGGAACGGATACATCATTCTGAACGGCTGATGTATCCGCTGCGCCGGACCGGCCCGAAGGGCTCCGGCCAGTTTGCGCGGATATCTTGGGATGAGGCTCTGGACGAAATCGCGGCGCGATTCGATGCTGCGGAACGCGAATTCGGTGCCGAGTCCGTCTGGCCGTATTATTACGCGGGCACGATGGGGCTCGTCATGCGTGACGGCCTTAACCGCCTCTCGCATGTGAAAAAGTACTCGCGCTTCTACGCCACCATCTGCTCGACCATCGCCCGCATCGGATTTACGGTCGGGACCGGCAAGATCGCGGGCGTCGACCCGCGCGAGATGGGTGTTTCCGATCTCGTCGTGATCTGGGGTACCAATCCGGTGAACACGCAGGTCAATGTGATGACGCATGCATCGCGTGCGCGAAAGGAGCGTGGCGCAAAGATCGCGGCGGTCGACGTCTACAACAACGAGACAATGAAGCAGGCTGACATCAAGATCCTGCTCCGGCCGGGGACCGATGGCGCCTTCGCATGCGCCGTGATGCATGTGCTGTTCCGCGAAGGGCTTGCCGATCGCGATTATCTCGCGCGCTATACCGATTGCCCGGACCAACTGGAAGCACATCTGAAGACCCGCACTCCGGCGTGGGCCTCCGCAATCTCGGGCGTGCCGGTGGAGGAGATCGAGGCGTTTGCGCGCATGGTCGGGCAGACCAAGCGGTCGTTCTTCCGCCTCGGCTACGGCTTCACGCGCAGCCGCAACGGCGCCGCCCAGATGCACGCTGCGCTGTGCATTCCCGCGGTCACTGGCGCCTGGCAATACGAAGGCGGTGGTGCATTCTTCAACAATGCTGGAATCTGGCGCTTTGACGAGTCGATCATCGAGGGGCATGACGCGATCGATCCTGCGACGCGCGTGCTGGACCAGTCCAAGATCGGCCGCATCCTGACCGGCGATGCCGAGGCTCTGAAGGGTGGTGGCCCGGTCAAGGCGATGCTGATTCAGAACACCAATCCGATGACGGTCGCGCCCGAGCAGGCGCTAGTGCGGCAGGGATTTGCACGCGAGGACCTGTTCGTCGCGGTGCATGAGCAGTTCATGACCGAGACGGCGCAGATGGCCGACATCGTGCTGCCGGCGACGATGTTCATGGAGCACGATGATCTCTACTATGGCGGCGGCCACCAGCACATTTCGGTCGGCCCGAAGCTGATCGACCCGCCCGGCGAATGCCGCTCCAATCATGAGGTGATGCAGGCACTCGGCCGTCGCCTGAACGCCGTGCATCCCGGCTTTGACATGACCGCGCGCGAGCTGATCGACGCGACGCTGAAGAAGAGCGGTCACGGTGACATCGATACGCTCGAGGCCGAGCTTTGGCGTGATCTGCAGCCCGATTTCCGCACCTCGCACTATCTCGACGGCTTCGCCCACGCCGACGGGAAGTTCCACTTCAAGGTCGACTGGGGCCGGGTCCCGGTCGGGAGCGGCGGGCTGATGGGAGCCTGGGAGCGGATGCCCTCGCTGCCCGACCACTGGACCATCATCGAGGAGGCGGACGAGCAGCATCCATTCCGGCTTGCGACATCGCCGTCGCGCAGCTTCCTCAACACCTCCTTCAACGAGACACCGTCCTCGCAGGCCCGCGAGGGCGCCCCGACCGTGATGATCCACCCCGAGGATGCGAAAGCGCTTTCGGTCGCCGACGGCGATCCGGTGACGCTTGGCAATATGCGAGGCGAGACCACGCTGACCGCAAGATTGTTCGATGGTGTTCGTCGCGGCGTGCTGATCGCCGAGTCGATTCACCCGAACAAGGCCCATATCGGCGGTCGCGGCATCAATATGCTGACTGGGGCCGAGGCCGTCGCGCCTGTCGGCGGAGCCGCGTTCCACGACAACAAGGTATGGCTGCGGAAGGCGTCGACGCTGGCGTAAATCCTGCTTGCAGTTGATGCCGATCCTGCCGCAAATGTGCGCTGAAAACAGCGCACATGGCAGGAAACATGACCGACAACAGCGTCATTCTCGAAAAGCGCGGGCAGGCGTTCTGGATTACCATCAACCGGCCCGACAAGCGAAATGCTCTCAATGCTGACGTGATTGCAGGCGTTGCCAAGGGCTATCGCGACGCGCATGAGGAAAAGGACGTGCGCGTCATCGTGCTGACCGGCGCGGGCGACAAGGCGTTCTGCGCCGGTGCCGACCTGCAGAACAGCGGCGCAGCGTTCGCGATGGACTATTCGCGCCCTAATGTCGACTACGCCGATCTGCTGCGGCTGTCGCAGAATTCGACCAAGCCCGCCATCGCGCGGGTCGGCGGCGCCTGCATGGCGGGCGGCATGGGCCTGTTGTGCATGACCGACATGGCGGTCGCGGCCGATCACGTGATCTTTGGCCTGCCCGAAGTGAAGGTCGGCGTGTTTCCGATGCAGGTGATGAGTCTGCTGCAGTCGATTGCGCCGCCACGCCTCGTCAATGAATGGGCGCTGACCGGCGAGCCCTTTGATGCGAGAGCTGCGCAGGCCGCCGGTCTGCTGAACTACGTCGTGCCTGCCGCCGAACTCGACGCCAAGATCGATTGGCTGATCGGACGCATCGTCGACAAGTCGCCGACCGCGATCCGGCGCGGCAAATATGCCATGCGCGCAATTGCCTCGATGTCGTTTGACGAGAGCATCGCCTATACGGAAAGCCAGATCGCTCTGCTGGCGATGACCGAGGATGCCAAGGAGGGACTCAAGGCATTTTCGGAGAAGCGCAAGCCGTCCTGGCCGGGGCGGTAGGCGTCGTCGCGATCTCCGAAGGCCGGTGTGGCGACGGCGTGCGCCTGCATGATGCGGTTCGGCGATCGGCCCCTGCGGTCAAAGGAAGTCCCGGAGCCGGGACAGTTCGATGATGTGTTCAGGTGACAATATCTCGGGAATCAGCGGGGCTTGAGCCGTCGTGCGGATCTCATAGAGGTGGCGAGATTTCTCCGGCTTGGCCATGAATTCCTGAATGCATTCGTCGAGCGTCCCGTTCGAGACCATGTACGGCACGCGATCCTCGCGGCGCGAATTGCCGAGCGAAGGCCATTTGTAGAGACGGGCCGCGGCGCCGAAATTCAATTGGGAAACGTCGTCAGGCATCGGACATCGCAAAAGACGATTATTGCGCGGGGCGCCGGATCGCCGACAGATCGGTCGCGCATGTCGGCTGACATGCCGCCGGCCGCAGCCATGTGGAGACGTGCAACGTCAATAGTCCAATCAGGACGACGACGGTGACAACGAGCCTGGGCAAGAGGTCGTCGTTCAAATTCGGGCTCCAAAAAACATTCGAGAACGCAATGAATAAAATCGGCCTAGATCCAATACTCTGCATCGTCTGAAGGGCCGAGTGACACCAGAACTGGGCCATTCGACCGGCGCAAATCGATAGATGCGGTCACGATCATGGCCGCATCTTGTTGCCAAAGTCTATAAAGGCTTCTTTTTTTGCGCTGCAGCAAATGCGCGCGGCTATCCCGCATTCGCCTTCAGTCCGGCGGCCTCGATGCCGGCTATCGCGCAAGCTTCGTCGTTATCCGACGTGTCGCCGCTGATGCCGACCGCGCCGAGCAGCGTGCCGCCATCGAGGATGAGAAGGCCGCCGGGCACCGGCACCATGCGGCCCTGCGCGAGTGTGTTCACGGCGTCGATGAAATAGGCCTGCTCCTGTGCGCGCTGGAACAGTGCCCGCGATCCCATTCCCATCGCCAGTGCGCCGTACGCCTTGCCATGGGCGATCTCGGCCCGCATCAGGCTGGTGCCATCCTGTGCTGCCGCCAGCTTCACGGCGCCGCGGACGTCCAGAATCGTGACGACGAGCGGCTTGAGCTTCTTCTCGACCCCTTTGGCCAAGGCGGCATCGAGGATCTTGCGGGCAATGTCGAGGGTGAGCTCAGCCATGGGCCTCTTCCTTTGTCGGCGATAACTTTTCGGAGTTGGACTTCGCACAATTGAGGCTCATCGCCAATACGCTGGCGACGTGAAGCGGGGTGCGTCCGCTGCCGTCTTTGATCTGGTGTCGGCACGAAGTTCCATCCGCTACGATCAGTGTACCTTGATCCGCGCTGCGCACGGCCGGCAGCAGCGACAGTTCGACCATCTCGATCGAAGCGTGGTAGGTCTCGGCGCCATAGCCGAAAGCGCCGGCCATCCCGCAGCAACTGGACTCGATGGTTTCGACACGAAGGTCAGGCACCAGGCGGAGCACCTTCTCGACAGGTTTGAACGCGCCAAACGATTTCTGATGGCAATGGCCGTGGACGACGGCCCTTTCGCCGACAGGCCCGAGCGGCAGCCTAAGGCGCCCGGCCTCCGCTTCGCGCACCAAGAATTCCTCGAACAGCATCGCGCTGTCGCTGATCTTTTTCGCGGTGTCGTCAGACCGCAGCGACAGCAACTCGTCTCGCAGCGTCAGCAGGCAACTCGGCTCCAGCCCGATGATCGGCACGCCGCGGGCTGCGAACGGTGCGTAGGTCGCAACCAGCCGGTCCAGTTCCGAACGGGCCTGATCGACCAGACCTGCAGAGAGGAACGTCCGGCCGCAGCAGAGCGGCCGCGCGCCATTAGATGGTTTCGGCAGATGCACGCGATAGCCGCCGGCGACCAGCACCTCGAGTGCGGCATCGAGGTTTTCGCGCTCGTAAGCGCGGTTGAACGTGTCGGCGAACAGGACCACCTCACGGCCGCCTACCGGGCCGAATGCCTCGGCGTCGGGCCGGAACGTGTCACGGCGAAACTCAGGCAGGCTGCGCTGAGCACTGATGCCGGCAAATCGCTCGAACAGCATGCGCAACAGCGCGCTGTGGTTTCGCCAGTTCGCCAGCAAGGCGAAGCGCGATGCGATGTCGACGTAGCGCGGCAGATAGCCGACCAGCCGATCGCGCAGCGACGGGCCGTGCGTGCTTGCGCGAGCCGCCAGCACCTCGATCTTCATCTTGGCCATGTCGACGCCGGTCGGGCATTCGTGGCGGCAGGCCTTGCAGGAGACGCAGAGCTTCAACGTCTCCATCATCGCGTCGGAGGCCAGCGCGTCCGGGCCGAGTTGACCGGAGATCGCGAGCCGCAGCGTGTTGGCGCGGCCGCGGGTGACATCCGCCTCGTTGCGGGTGGCGCGATAGGACGGGCACATCACGCCGCCCTCGAGCTTGCGGCAGGCGCCGTTGTTGTTGCACATCTCGACCGCGCCCTGGAAGCCGCCGCCGGCACCGGGATAGGCCGACCAGTCGAGCACGGTCTTCAATTCGCCGACGCGATAATCCGGCGCAAAGCGAAACAGCGTACGGTCGTCCATCCGGGGCGGATCGACGATCTTGCCGGGGTTGAGCGTGTTGCCGGGATCAAAGCGCTGCTTGACCGCGCGGAAATCGGCAACGACGCGCGCGCCGAACATCGCCTCGTGAAATTCGGAGCGCACCAGGCCGTCGCCGTGCTCACCGGAATGCGAGCCCTTGTACTCGCGCACCATCTCGAAGGCTTCCTCGGCAATGGCGCGCATGGCCTTGACGTCCTTGTCGAGCTTGAGATTGAGCACCGGGCGCACATGCAGGCAGCCTTCGGAGGCATGCGCATACATCGTGCCGCGGGTGCCGTGCTTGGCAAAGATGGCGTTGAGCCGCTGGGTGTAGTCGGCGAGATGCGGCAGCGGCACCGCGCAATCCTCGACAAAGGAGACCGGCTTGCCTTCCTGCTTCATCGACATCATGACGTTGAGGCCGGCGGCCCGGCAATCGGCGATGCCCGACTGCAGCGCGGGCTCGACGATCTCGACCACGCCGCCCCATTTGCGTTGCGGCTTGTCCCAGCCGAAGCCGAGATCGGCCCTCAGCTCACCGAGCTGCTTGAGCCGGGCGAGATTGTCGGCCTGGTCCTCTTCGGCGAACTCGACCACCAGGATCGCGTCCGGATCGCCGCGCACTGCCGCCGAAATGATCGGCTGAAACATCACGATCTCGCGGCCGAGTGCGATCATAGTGCGGTCGACCAGCTCGACCGCGATCGGCCGCAGCTTGACCAGATGCTGGGCCGCATCCATCGCCTCGTAGAAGCTGCCGAAATGGCAGACGCCGAGCGCCTTGTTGCGGATCACCGGCCACAGCTTGAGCTCGACCTGCGTCGTGAAGGCCAGCGTTCCCTCGGAGCCGACCAGGAGATGCGCCATGTTGTTCGGCGCGTTGCGCGGCACTAGCGAGTCGAGATTATAGCCGCCGACGCGGCGTTGCACCTTGGGGAATTTGTCCGCGATCTCGGCCGCCTCGCGCTCGCCGAGGTCGAGCATGTCGCGGAACAGCTTCAAGCCGCCATCGGGCGCGTTCACCTTGGCAAGATCGCGCGGCACCTCGCCGAAATGCAGCAGCGTGCCGTCGGCCAGTGCCGCGTCCATCGACAGCGTATTGTCGCGCATGGTGCCGTAGCGCAGCGAACGTCCGCCGCAGGAATTGTTGCCGGCCATGCCGCCGATGGTGGCGCGCGAGGCGGTGGAGACGTCGACCGGAAACCACAGCCCGTGCTTCTTGAGCTGGCGGTTGAGGTCGTCCAGCACGATGCCGGGCTCGACCGCGCAGGAGCGGTTCTCGACGTCGAGCGAGATGATTCGATTCAGGTGCTTGGACAGGTCGACCACGATGCCGCCGTTGACGGTCTGGCCGCATTGCGAGGTGCCGCCGCCGCGGGGGGTGACGATGCGCCCGTCATCGCGCGCAATCGCCAGCGCCCGCATCGCCTCGTCGATGGTGCGGGGGACCACCACGCCCGCCGGCATGATCTGGTAGAACGAGGCGTCGGTCGCGTAGCGGCCGCGGTTGAAGGCGTCGAAAAAGACGTCGCCGGTCAGGTTCGATCGCAGGCGCTGCTCGAGCGGTGAGGCGTTCTTCATCCGATATGATCCACAGCGCGCAGGGCGCTTACCGCGAATTATGCATTATCGCGGCTTTTGAGTTACATTATGAATTCATAACGGGCAAGACTAGCCGCCCCGAGTTGCCGTCTCGGCCCTGGCATCCTGGCCTTCGGCCAGATGCTCCATCGCGGCGCTTCGCTTGTTGCGCAGGTGTTGAAACAGGATATCGCTGAGCTCGCTGGCCGCGCGCCGGCGCAGCGCCTCGATAATCGCCTCGTGCTCGCGCATCGCTTCCGCCCAGCGTTGCCGCTGCCTCGCGAAATTGGCCGCGTAGCGAATGCGGCGGATCCGGCCCGCGAAGTTGGCGTACGTCGTTTTCAGGGTCTCGTTGCGCGCGGCCGCGACGATGCTCTCGTGGATGCGCTGATTGATCTGGAAATAGCCGTGCATGTCGCGGTGCAGATAATGCCCGTACATCTCATAGTGCAGCCGCTCGATCGCGCTGATTTCCTCGTCTGTAATCACTTCGCAGGCCAGTCGCCCGGCAAGGCTCTCAAGTCCGGCCATGACGTCGAACAGTGCCTCGATGTCGCGCTGGCCGAGTTGACGCACCCGCGCGCCGCGGTTGGGCAGCAACTCGATCAGGCCTTCGGCGGCTAGGACCTTGAGCGCCTCGCGCAGTGGTGTCCTGGAAATTCCCAGCATCTCGCAGAGCTGTCGTTCTGGAACGCGCGCGCCCTCGGGAATGTTGCCTTCCACCACATAGTCGCGCAGCCGCAGCAGGATCTCGCCGTGAAGCGAGGCCTCGTGGCGGTCGCCGCCGTTGCCAGCGGCTGGCTGGGTGATCGGAACTCCGGCTTCGGGAATCGCGGATTTCATATTCTGAACAATAATTTGCCGGCGTGGTCGCGTCGATGGCCCTCAATCGAATACCAAAATTCGATTGAAAAGACAAAAAATGAATGCAAAATGCCTCGTCGATGAGCCGGGCGACGGCGATTGGGAGGTTCTTCATGCATCAAGGGCGCCATTTTCTGCAGATCCCTGGGCCGAGCCCGGTCCCGGATCGCATCCTTCGCGCGATGGATATGCCGGTCATCGACCACCGGAGCGCCGAGTTCGCCGAGCTTGGCCGCACCGTGCTCGAGGGCAGCCGCAAG
>Ga0099822_1009265_pt1 | contig 12435 bp, 7 predicted proteins | sample CowpeawhiteBW_FD_76839 | JGI IMG/M metagenome (GOLD analysis project Ga0099822, IMG submission 76839) | Root nodule microbial communities of legume samples collected from California USA - Cow pea white BW | ecosystem: Host-associated > Plants > Roots > Nodule | place: USA: California | collected... | reverse complement strand
CATAACTATGGTTTGAGAGAAATGAATGGGTATGGAACCACGGGGAAAGAAATGAAAGAGGTGAATTATCAAGAGATGGTATGTGATGTATATGTATATGTGTAATAAATCCTTATTGATTGGTCTGGTGTGCTTGGTCCGTGTCAGTGCATAATTCCTTGGAAATCTCTGGGTGGGATTTCAGGGTCGTGCTTCAGTGGTCGGGACGTAATTCCATGGTCCCTGTTAGTGGGTGTCCATGTAGTGCCCCATCTATATAACTTTGTAAGGATTCAAGGTAAGGATTGCATCCTGACACTCTAAGGAGTCAGTTAGTCTCACTTAGAGCGGACTGACTCCTGTGGTGAGAGTAGCAGGAGGCCCGAAACTGATTAAGGGCTAACCTTGTGTGTGAGGGAATTGACTCATTGTAACACATAGCTCGGGGGTGAGCAGAGGTATCCACCACAAGTGTAAGCATCCGCTGAATCCGACCAGGTTATATGTTTCCGGATGAGTCGAGTCGAGTCTTAGTGTATTGATTTGGAAGGTCATAACATGCTTGGGTGATGTATGTATATTGGACTGCGAAAGTATATCTGATTGCATTGATGAACTTTATGGCTCTAGCTTACCCTGTTGCTTGTTTAATTGTCTTGTATGTTGTTCTTCTACTTTTGCGATGATCATCAACTTGTTGATGTGAGCAGATGCGAGAAGCACTCGAGGTCAACTGGGAAGAGACGATTCCGCTGCATAGTCCGTTTGGGTTGGACATCGTGTTTTGTTTGGCCTTTTGTTAGGGCTATGGCCCATATATTGCTTTACTCTTTAATACTCTACATTCTCCTGTTAGACTTTTCAACTAGTTTACTGATAGCATCGTGATGCGCCTAGATTTGTAGGGGTTGTGTTTAAGATCCCAGAACTCTGCTTTTGTACTATTTGTGTGTGACATTTCTTTTAATTACACTTATTAATTAAATAAGACGAGACAAATATGCTTCAAGTACGTATAACCTCTTTTATGAATCATTAAACCAAATATTAATTCGTTGTTTTATTATTTATCTTTTGCAAGACATGATTAGTTTCATACACACAAGTACCACAAGATGCATAAATAAATAAATAAATAAAAATTTATACTTCATATCTATGTAGATGTCATCACCAACAATAATCATTGTAAATAGATCAAATCAATATTATTTATATATTTTTGACATACATCAACAGTTATGCATTCAACTGATGCGAATGTATGGTTGTAGCGGTTGAATAAGTAGTAATATTACCAGTTACACACTTTTGAATAGAAAATGAAATCTTAATCTTGCAAGCTCCTGGGAGCTGTATCCATTGTTTAGGATAAAACCCTAAATTAAGCAAACTGTCAAACATGCAAGCACAAAACTTTTTTAAGCCTGCAGGATTGTTTGCTTTACTAAACTGCTGAGTAGCTGCAGCACAACATCTTGAAGTTGGAAGAGTCCTAGGGTTTTCACTAACCAAAAAAGGCACACATGGACCATACATTGGTTTATACTCGTAACACATGTCAGGTAGTTGACCTTCAATCAATCTTGTTATGGCCAAACCATAAACCATAACAAACATGAACAAACCCAAAACCTTCTTCTCCAACATCTTTTCTCTTGTTTATGTATGCTTCTTTGCTTTCACTCTTATCAACTTGTGTGACCATCATTCTTAGCATGCCATTACTTATATAGACTTCATATTAAGCTTGAAATAATTCAAATCATTTTTATCACATAATTCAAACACTTAAAACTAATTAATGATTAGTGTATATCCTTCCAAGTTAGTCCGTTACTATTTTATGCATTTAATTGATCAATGTTGGTTTCCACATTAATAATTACATGTTAGTTAATGTCTTATCATTACTACTATTAACATGATTCTTCGTATATTAAAAGAAAAAAACTTAACTTAAAGTAACGCATAAGTTCGGATGGCAAACGAACCCAACTTCATAGTATTGTTTAAATTAAGAAATTGGTGCATTGATGATGTTCGGGTATTGGTATAGATAATACGTAATTTTTAAAATTGGATACCTGATGGAGAAGAATATGTACATAAACAACTTTAATTAATCAGGTATAATCTAAAAAATTTATATTGACTTTCATTTGGTCTTTAATTAGTCTCATCTTATTTTTAAGTTAATTAGTCTCATCTTATTTTTAAGGCATACATGTGATAATTTTACTATTTTTCTATAATTGTTTTACCTTTATTTCATTGTTATTTGATATTTGTATTTGAAATTTATATTATTTAATTTTTTTTTCTTTATATTCGATATTTGAGAAAAGAAAATGTATATCTTTTAATAATATCATGTTTTCTTCCATGTGATATTTTCTTTTGTAAAACTTATTTATTTAATAATTGAAATAGTAAAGGGATGGATACCGACATGGGTATGAGTATGGATATACATGTTCTTTAATGGGAATAAGGATGAGACAAAATCTTCATTGTTGAGTATGAGGATGATGATGTGATGAAGTTTTATTTCAAGGATAAATATCCTCGTCCCATTGTCATCCCTAGATATTAGTAAATAAATCAAATTACTAAAAATTGAAGAATATTTCAACAAAATCAGTTGTCAACATATTTGGTTACTTCAAATACCAAAATCAAGCACAAACTTAAGGCTCCATCTAGTTATGAAAGTATTTAAATAAAAGGCTCCACATAGTTAAAAATTAACCCATTTTGGGGAATAAAGAACTAACTCTAAAGGGTTGAGACTCATTCTGGAGGCTAGAGGCATTCATCGTTATTCTTTTCCCGTGTTCAGAATGTATATGAGTAACTAACTCCCTTATTCATTGGGATTTGATGTAACGTATTTTCAATCTTTTTGATTTCTACTATTCAATATATTTCTTTTCCATTGCTCTTGTGTTATATTCTCAATCTTAACTCCATGAATTAATTGATTGCATATTTGTCGGTATCTAATTATTGGACACGATGTTAGAACCTAGATTAGAATAGAATAACTTATTGATTGAGCATCTACACATAAAGTTTATTTTTGGTCATTCCTAACATTCAAATTTAATGCTTCCATTTGTGTCCTATTCTCAATCTAAATTCCATGAATTGATTTATAGCAAATATGTACATATCTGATTATTTGACACGATGTCAAAACCTAGACTGGAATAGAAAAACTAATTGATTGAGACATAGAATTCATCGTTGGTTATTCCTAACATTCGAATATAATGCAAATGCAAACTTTTAATAAAAAAATGTCTAACAAATTAGGACTAGTGATCTGTTTGTTGCATTTTTTGTGCATGAACATGGCTTTTGCATTCTTGCATCCTTTAAGTTTGTTTATTTCTGATAGTACAGATGATGAAACTACTCATTATCACAACTGCTCAATCATGGTGGACAATTGCGATGGTGTATTTGTTGAAAGTATTGAACCTCCCATAGCAGTACAAATGTTATGTCACTTCCAAAACCATTGTTAGAAAATAAAGATAAAGATTTGTTTGATGTTCAAAATTTTTTAGAAAAACTCCCTATAGGGGAAACTAGATGCTGGCACATCTCTTTTATAATTGATAAGGTTTTGTCTTAAATAATAAATTGCTATCTTTGTGACACATAATAAGAATGAAGTAAACTATAGGGTTATATAGTGATAAATGCTTAGACCAAATTGCTTGGTAAGGTCAAAGAATAATTTATCAAACATACACTAGTTGATGATGATTCAACTAGTAGTTTGTTACCTGATCATGATTCAGCACTCTTCATCAATAACTCACGTCAATTGTTGTTTTATCTTTGTACACTTCAAATACTTAACTAAACCTTTATCAGTTAGATGACAAACCTGATTGTAACCCGCCCAAGGTACATATCCCATTTATTTTTGCATTTCTTTATAGTAATGGGCATAATTTCTAAGTTTTGTTCAAATCTATGTTTTCCAGCGTCAAAGTAGGAGTACTTCCATATTCAAACATAATGGTTTTGTCTCCTGAAAATGTTTTGATTCTCTATGTAAGCATGCACTTAAATTCACATTAATTGAGTCATTCTTCGTATCTTTTAGTTGTCCTTCCTGACTCCTGGTATTTGTCTTAGTCTATAGACTATCCTTTCTCTGCAGGTGCTTTCCATTATATTATGTTCTGGTTATTGTTCTTTGCATAGAGTGGAATTAGTACCTCTTTTGAGCTGATGCTTACTATTGTGGCTTTGTAGGGTTCCTAATTCTCCTGCTTTATTTTTATCTTTGTTTAGGGTTCCTGATATCTCTAGTATTGTTGTGGTTTTAGTTTATTGATTGGCATATAGCTGATGTACATATGTATTAGTTTTTACTAACATACTTTTTTGTTCCCTGATGTGTACTGGATATGGTTTCTCATAAATATGGCTATAAGTGTGGCAACTTTAAGTATGGTTTCTCAAAAAAGACTTCTAGAAAAAAAATGAAAATTGATTTCTTCGTAAGTTAAATTTTAGTTTGTGCAAAGGCTAATTTGTAGAAACCTTCTCATATAATTTCTCTGAAATTTTACTTTTAACTTATGTATACACTAATTTTTACTTATGGAGAGGTCAATTTCAGTTTTTCTCAGATTGTCACCTTTGTCCTCAAGCATAATCTAACTATAATTCAATTTTATGATTCCATCAAGATTGCAAAAGAATAAAGCTTTATTTAATGATATGTCATGTTTATATTGTAGTCTGGGAAGCAATGCTTATGCAAATATGTTTTACGTTGCTTAAATAGAGATAAGATTTTACATGATCTAGAGATTTCAGAAAGATCTTCTCTTCACAATGACTTAAAGATCACTGGCCTTGCTGATGTTGTTGAGGGCAGATCAACGTGATAGTAAACAATAGGCAGGTATAATGACTTGTATTCAGAGATGATCTCTTTTCACTTTATTATCTTGGAAGTTAGCATAATCTATTTCTTTACATCTTTTGGCATTTGCTTTGCATATACAGATCTTTAGATGTGCTTTACGTGAGAGTCCTTCATCAGTGTTAGCCAATGATTGCATCACAGCACTTGTTGAGGGGCTTTGTTCTAGTTTTTACAGACATCTTCTTGGTCTTCTTTGGAAAGATGATGATCCAACTCATTCACCAGAAGCTAAACCCATTGTTGACTCAGAATGGAACTCCTTTTGTCATGTAATTTTGAAAATTTGTAGAAAAAAATAGAATTATGTGCTTAGCCCTCAACCCCTCCATCATTGATTTTCCCCTCTTCAAAGCTTACCAAGTACTGCATTGTTAAGATATATGTTCTTACCAAGTTGATTGTTATTAGCATATTCGAGATATATTATTCGAAATATATATGGATGTAGGGATTCTATAATATGTTTTATTTTTATTTTATTTTTATATTTAAGTTATCTACAAAAATTTCTTAGGTAAATTATCTACGAATATTTTTGTAGGTAAGTTATTTAGGTAGAATTTTTCAAATATGTTACCCACGAAAATCTTCGTAGATAAGTTGTTTACGAAATTATTCGTAGGTAATTTGAATATTTTTCCTATGAGTTATTTTCATAGATAATTATCTACATCTTTCTTTCGTAGATAATATTTGTAGATATGCTATCTATGAAGTATATTTTTGTAGATAAAGTTACCTACCAGCTCAATACCCACGAAATTCGTAGGTGATTCGTAGATAACAACGCATTACCTACGAAAACAGAATATTACCTAAGAAAAACTAACGTAGATAATAAGTTGATTTCTTGTAGTGTTCATACACATCAACATTTTTCATTCTTTTAGAGTTCTTAGCATTAATTAGTGAATAAACATAAGTTTTCTTAATAAAGCAAGTCTATGTTGGAAATGATATCTGAACTTATTTACTTTCTTACTTTGTAAAAATGCGCACTCATACATGGCTTAATCTTAGTTTTGGTGAACTTTAATTGTTTTTGAATCCATTGTTTTAACTATGATTTGTTCAAAAGGGGTATATTGAGTTTTGAATTGATTTGTGCGCCAAGATCATCTTTTCAAGCCTTGTTAGAATATAGTTGTTGTAGGCAGACGATATGTTGAAATTTATTAGATGACTCAACTAAATCATATATGAGTTGAGTTTTTATACTATTTTATAACTACATAGATGTTTCTTGGACATTCTAATTTATGCTTGTGTAGCTGAAGTGAAATGAAGCTTATTAATTCGTCTATAGAAGATACATGATTATTCGTCTAATGCTCCATGTAATTATGGATAATCTTAATAGTTTCTAATGACCGAGAAGAAGCTAAGGTTGCAAGCATAATAACCAAAATTAAGTGTTCTTGAAGATGGAGAAGAGAATATAATAGAAGACAAAGTGTCCAAGTAATGTATTGTCTTATACATGTATTGTCTTCAAAAGCTGGTCTACACTTTCGTCCGACATGTTAGGCTTGGACTTTTTGTATATGAAAGTTATTGCTTTGGTTATTATTTCAAAGGAGATTCATGGGACTTTTTGATTCAATAAAACATCGTTATTCATACTGAATATTCAACAAATAGAAACTTAGCTCAATTCCTTGAAATTTTGCATGAAATATAGGGTTAATTTACTAAGTTGGATGCAAGCAACGTGTATTGATATTTTTTACCTCTGCAAAAGAAGTTATTGTTGAAAAACCACCAATAATGAGCATGAATCACAATAGTAACTAAAGTTAACACTTTGGATCTTTAACACAACTAGAATAACAATTAATGCTCATTCAAAAAAACTATAAAACGAGACCAGCAATGAGCTATCATTATCACCTAATTTGTTACTCCATCATCACTTTAATTTCCATCTCATTCATTGTTTATTTTTTCTAGTTTTCATTATGTCTTGTACTACCTTCACACATGGAAGGATAAGTGTTTTGGGTCGCTTTTCTTCTAATTTCATAATTGATTTATGTGTAAACAAGGAATTGTTTATTAGTTTTATTCAATACAAAGTATTTTTTTCCTCTATTCTTTTTTAATTATGGTTTTGTTCATAGGATTGTTTATAATGTTTGTTTATCAATCTCATAAGTATGTTAGAATTCTCATTAAAGTATTTTATGACAATTTTGTTTAAGTGAATAAGTAATACTTCATAGGCATTCATTTGAACTTGTGAAGTATAAATATTACTCCATTGTTATATTTTGTACTGAGTGTAGCATAGTTCCTCCCTTGTATTTGTTTGAACTAGTGAGGAATTGCATAAGTCACTAGTAGAAAATAGGTTAATTACGTCAAATGATCTATGTCTCACTACAAAGAATCAAACATTAACATGAGTTTGACCCTTTTGTTTAAACATAAAATCACTTTTCCATCGAGGGTTCTAGGGGTCCATTGTAAAGGGGCCTTTTTTATATCTGACCCCAAGGAGTCTAAAGTAAATGTGTTTTCGAAATGTTTCGTGCAACTTTTCTTCCTCACTTCTTCTTTCTAGAAAATCTACATGCACGACTTTTCTCTTCTCTGATGATGATCCTAAGTGTGGTGGAAATTCAATTGATGACCAAAAAAGCTCATTTCTTCATCTTTCTGTGGGTGGCTTATTGTGGGGAGTGATTCTATCCGATTTCATTTGTGTTTTGCATTGAGGTTTTTTGTCTAAACCTCTACTTTGTTCACAATGAAATCATGATTATTTTTAGCAAACTTAGTAATGTTCCTTCGTTACTAGTGGGTTTTTCATGATTGGTATGGGTGTTTCGTGGTGGTTGTGGGAGTTTCATGACGGTTGCTCCGATTGCATCAAAGTATATCTGGGCCAAGCACATCATTGAGGTATATGCTCTATATCTTTGTGGTTGTTTTTGGGAATCTTAATCATGAGAATGTGTGAATGTCTCCATTGTGATTCCTTCTCATTTCGCATATTGTTATCGTTTATTTTTTATGTATGTAGAACAAAGTCATTGCAATTAATATTTTTCTATATTTCGGGTTCTACTTTTAATTCAAAACAAATTATTTAAAAAAAAAGAAAAGAAATGTTATGTCAGGTATTATAAGACCTTTTATAAATTTACTTAAGATACTATAATGTATGATGTAAATTTAGGTTGTGGATTTTGTTTGAGATAAAGGTACATAATTTTGAAATATGTTTTTATTTAAATAAGTTCATATCCATAGTACCCTTTAGACAGAAAAAAATTATAAGTTTTACTCTATCATAGTATTAGGCGAAAAACTATATTTTGCTAATAAATTTACAACAATGAAATAACAAGTCTAGTGTTATTAGAAAAATACATTAATATTCTTATAACACTAAAAGATGACGCTTTAGGACTAAATCATTCTTTATCATTTTCTTAAGACCTAAACAATCTTTATAATATTTGAAGACCTCGCAACCATTACGTACTAAATATGATTTATCTATATAAATTTTCTTAGTATTGATATACAAAATTGTTAGGAACAAGGCAATAAAGGAAAGACTAAATGATAGAAAAATAAATGACACGAAGAATAACGTAGTTCGGGGTACAATATGTATGTCTACATCCACGACTACAATAGAAAGTATTTTTATTTTTGTTGTATCTCAAGTTTTACAAAGGGTCTCTTATATAGCAAAATAGATAACCACATCTCACAATTCTAAGTGATGTGGCACTAAAAAAAGCACCATAATACTAACAATTCTCCCACTTGGGTTTGATTTACATTATCACCTAGTGTAATGCCATTATCATCAATTTTCTTGAAGGTCAGTTTAAGTAATGCAAAGCCTCAACTTAGTTGTTGTGATAGTCTTGGTCAACATATCGGCTGGATTCTCTGCACGAATCTTCAATAAAGACAAGTCTCCATCATTTATCAAATTTATCAAGTTTCTGATAAAATGATACTTCAATTCAATGTGCTTGCATCTGGAATGAAGAATTAGATTTTTAGCAAGAAAAATAGCACTTTGACTATCACTGAACAACGAAGAGTCATCTTGCTATTTTCCTAATTCTTTTAGAATATTCTTCAACCATATCTTCTCCTTTGTTGCTTTTGAGATAGCTACATACTCAGCTTCGGTGGTTGAGAGGGAGACTATTCCTTGAAGTTTGGACTTTCAATTGATAGTTGTACCACCCAACATAAAAATTTAACATGTTTTGCTCTTTCTACCATCCAAATCACCTCCTAAATTTGCATCAGAAAACCCTTGTAAAGTGAGATTACTTCTTCTAAAAGACAAATGCATCTTTAAAGTGCCATTCAAATATCTCAATATCCACTTTATGCCTTCTTAATGCTCATTTCCGAGATTTTTTAGAAACCTAGTCACAACTCCCACTACATGTGCTATGTTAGGTCTGGTGCAAACCATAGCATACATCAAACTCCCTACTACAGATGCATATGGCACTTTAGACATGTGACTTTCTTCTTCCTCTATCTGAGAAGATTGCTTTTTTGAAAACTTTAAGTGAGTTTCAAAGGTGTAATCCTGGTTTTAGGATTTCCAACATTAAATTCGTTAAGCAATTTTTCTATATATTGTTCCTGAGATAAGTTCAGAATATCTTCAGATCTATCCTTGGATATTCTCATACCAAGAATTTGCTTGGTAGGACCAAGATCCTTAATGTTACAACCTCAATCACGACGGGATAGTGACTAAGGAATAAATAGTTTAAAAATAGAGTTTGGAGTCGTCACCATAGTTTATTCTCGAAAACTACGAAAAAACCATAAAATAAGAGTTGGTCTGCGAAAATCAGATTTTGGGTTCGGGAATTGGTTATGTGTAGGGAAGGTATTAGCACCCTACAACGTCTATCCTAAGACTGTACCTTCAATCAAATATGCAAAATAGATGTGATTTTTATAAATGTTCATTTTCCCAGAAATAAAAATAAAAGTGTATATAAATAAACAACAACAAAAAAATATTTTAACTTTTGGGCCCGACAAGGAGTAACCTCGATCCTACGTATTTCCATTCACAATGAAAAATCAGAGACTATGTAGTTCTAGATAAAAAGACTATTTAGAAAACACTTTTGAAATATTTTGGATTTTTGGGAAGTGAACCTGACAAGGATTGACCTTGGTCCTACGTATCTCCATTATTGATATTAAATAAATAAAAATTCAAAACGCAATAATTGTCGCATTTATTATAAACTATTTCCCAAAACATGGGAAATTCAAAACATTAATATACAAAGCTATAAAACCAGGAGTCCATAATTCATAAAACTGAAATACAAAATCAATGGCTCCCGCCAGGTTTACATAATATTCTCAAAACAAAATCATAAACATATATTATATATATATATACAAAAATATCCCCTGCTAGCCCTCGCTCCGAGTCTAAGCATCTCTTGGCCGACCTGTCACATCATCTGCTCCCGGATAACAAGTTATCCGATCATCGCCACACACACACAAAAAGGGTGAGCTATGCACAATATATATATAAACAAACATTAATATAAATATGTTTCCCAACCCAAAATAGCATAACTAAATTCTTATACTTTTCAAATCATCCCACTATAACCTCATAATCCTTCATGAGTCATATGCATAAACTAGGTCTTGGGACTTCCTTGTGCTTCCACGAAACTAACTCATTCGTGGTCCAACCCTATGAGCCTATCCCGCTCATAGTCCTGCCCTACAGACTCCTCGTCTGTAGTAAATCATCCAAGTCTTCTCACTTGGACCCTGGCACGCACGCAATCACCATACTATGGACTTCTCGCCCAATAGTAGCCGACGGGAACATACAGTTCCTTGCCCATCATGCGCCCAACACATGCAATCACCATATTAAGGAATCCTCGCCCATTAGTAGCCGACGGGAACTCAACCAGTTCCATGCCCATCATGTGTCCAGCCACCAAGCACATCCCAGACCCCTATTGGACTTAGTCCTTCAAGCCCAAACATCACACCACATGCATATACAACCTAACCTTGGTTTAAACAGCCACAACACACTCACAAGCACATAGAAACATAATAATTTGCATAAACTCGCTTAAGCTAGGAACCTCTCGCCCAAGCTAGACCCTCAGTCTCGCTTAGGCTAATCCACCTCGCCTGAGCGAGTTTAAATCAACAACAACAGCACGTTATCTCGCTTAGGCGAGATCCCCTTGCCTAGGCGAGATCATCTCTCGTGCAAACACCCATTTCAGACTCGCCTGGGCTAAAATACAAACAAAGCACCATACATGGCCACGACATCTCGCTTAGGCGAGGCCATCTCGCCTGGGCGAGACCTAGGTTCGCTCAAAACCCACAAAACCCTCGCCTGGACGAGAAGTCGCACTCAACACGCGCAACTCCCTCACTATCTCGTTTAGGCGAACCTCACTCGCCTGAGCGAGAGTCTGCGTCGCTCAAACTCCATCCTCTTCACCTGAGCAAGACGCTCGTATGGCAATAGGGTATGCGTCTCTGCTAATCTCGCCTAGGTGAGCCAAGCTCGCCTGAGCGAGAAATGCAGACTCCTTCACTGATCACACACTCAACTTACTCCAACTTTGCCCAATTCGCACAACAAAACATACCAAACAGAATTTGAGCATACCAAAACAATTTACACGGTTTGCAACTTTACATTGGCATAGTATAGACTCCATAAAATCCCCAAATTTCTAGGTTCCACCCCATTCCCGCATAAACCATGTATAACCCCTCTTTTTCATGCATTTAGTCCAAAATTCAAAAACACAGCAGTACCAAATTCACAACCCCCAATTTCCATCATATGCATCACCAATTTCAGCACATAATTTCATCAAAAACATACCATACACACAACAACACGAATTTTGGGTTCAGCTCCCCTAACCTGGAATGTGTGATCAAAAATTGTGAAGACAGGACCCCTTGATTCACGATTTCCCTCTTGATTCAGCCCTTGCACACCTAACTCAACCTCTCACTCTCCAATTTCGTTCTCCTCTCAAGCTGCCACACACTAGTGCAAAATAAACTTTTTATACCTGTTCAAATCCACCAGGTATAAAACAAGAGGCAAATGGCAATTTTGTAAATAATGTGAGATCTTTTATGCCAATTATACTTTCAACCGATATAAAAATTAATTCGATGACATTTTCGCAATATTAGAAAATACTTTTTATACCAGTTATAATTAGAATTGGTATAAATTTCGTATATATATCATTAAAAAAAATATTTTTTATTGACGGTCGAATTGTAACAGTTAAATAAACCGCTAAAATTATTTTTATTTCTGTTATTTTTCTTTAACCGTCATAGTCCGTCGATTATATTATTTTAAACTTAATTAGTGAGTCTTTTATTTTTCAAAGCTTCCTTTTCACCGTAATCTTCTTCACTATTTTTTTTTCTTTTCATTTCTCAACACCTCTGCACTGTCGTAAACT
>Ga0099822_1009263_pt1 | contig 12436 bp, 4 predicted proteins | sample CowpeawhiteBW_FD_76839 | JGI IMG/M metagenome (GOLD analysis project Ga0099822, IMG submission 76839) | Root nodule microbial communities of legume samples collected from California USA - Cow pea white BW | ecosystem: Host-associated > Plants > Roots > Nodule | place: USA: California | collected... | reverse complement strand
TATATATATATATATATATATATATATATATATATATATATATATATATATATATATATATATATATATATATTAGTTTTTAAATTTAAAAATCAAAATGTATTAAAAATTAATACAAAAACAAATTTCATGTCAAAATATAAAGATAAAAAACATGTTTAATTCTAAAAATAGCATAATTTTTTATTAAAAAGTAAAATTGTAATATAGAAAACTTGTGATGGGCATGGAAGAATGTTTAAAATGTAAATATTAAAATGTAGTGTGTTCTGACAAAGGCACAGAATAATACTAAAAGAGAGAATGATTGTGAAAAGCCAATTTGTTTGTGCTGTCACAGTTGGCTTTTCTTTATGAACATGCTTTCTCACTCTTATCAACTCAATTAACAATTCTCTAATTACTTCTTCCACTTTCATTTCTTGGATACAAACTACTACTTAAATTAAATTTTATTGAAATAATCAATACATTAATAGTAGAAAGAAGTAATGATTTTCAATTTTAGAAACAAGAAAAAAAAAATACTAATTTTACTTAGATTAAAAATGTGTTTAAAACTTATTGACATAATTGAGTTGAATGGGTGGTGAAAGTGCAATGAATTGGATTGGTGGAAAACATAATAGTTTTGAAAGAAAATGAAAAGAAGATTAGTGGGGTAGGTGTTTGTGGTTGAATTTGTGAAACATGAAACCCTAAAGTACATGGTTGAAGTTATGGAATTAAAAGGGAAGTAGATAAGGAGGTTGAATTGAATTCTTATGGATTAGGGAATAAAGGAGGAAGTTGAGTTCTTTTGTTATGGTCCACACTTTCACATTTCTACACTTTTCCCAATGCCAAAACTACTCTCTCACAATTCAACACCAACAAAACAAAGAATTGTCACATCATAATATCATAATTATTGTAAGGAACCACTTTCATAACTTAATTAATAATACAAATCATAATTAACTTTGAGATTTGTGTACATGTATATGATTCCCATTTGTAATTATTGTTATAATTTTCCAATCATAGGTTAGTATGTTTGTGACTTGATTGCAGCTTTTAGTTTTTAAATGTTTAGCAACTCTTTAACTTTAATTACTCTTAATCCTCCATTTGTTTTAAATGTTCATCATTCAAAATTTCATCTAATAATTGATAAAATTATGACAAAGGTGTCATCTATCATTGAATTTGTATAGATTTACAAAGGTGATGAGTTAAATAGTAAGCAATAATTTCTCTAACTACTCGTTTCCAAACGCAAATAAAATTTTCATTTTACTTCTAAAGCCTCGTAGTAGAATAGAGACAAAAAAATAAGATATAAATGATTCGAAAGTTGCAAAGAGATTGAGTAAAAGTTGTTCTTTTTGTGATAATAGTAATTTTTAAAATATTTAAGTATATTTCAAAGTTGATTAGAACGAATTTCATTTTGATCCTTTTAATTTAAAATTTAGGTTCATAGTCCAAATATTCTAAAAAAGAAGTTTTGTTAATTCACTTTTGCACTGTATAAAAAAAACACAGACGTGATAAAAACATTGAAAGATAAAAATATAAACAAGTCGTTGTGTAAACTTACAATTCATCAAGCATATGACAAAATCTTCAACCGTGTTTAGAAGGAAAAAAAACTAAAACAATCTTTCCCCAGATTATAAAAGGTGAAGAAATAAAAAAATTTGAAAATAGAAAACAGACTTATCACAATTCTAGGAAGAATATAGCAGAATAGTTTTTTCTACTAAGAAAATAAACATCTATTAAGAGAAAGAAGGTATTATACTCTACCATCACCAAAAGGTCAACATTTTAAATGTAGTATTAAAAAAAATGATGGAGAAAACAAAGTAACAGTTATGAAATGGACCAAAACATTTTCCTATTTCCCTTCGCTCTTGCTATCTTATCTAAAGCCATTTGGTGTTCAACCAGGACCAAAACATGATCATTGAAAGTGAAACCTAAGCTACACAAACATGTCACCTTTAAGATATTACAGCTATAGTACTCAATCATTGCAGGTTACAGTACAACCAAATTATGCTGTTCTTCATCTATAAGTTGCTGTTTTCAGTCTTTCTTCTTGTCTGAATCGTCCAGCGCAGCCAATCTTTCAACAAGGGGAGGATGAGAATAGTGATAAGCAGAGAACCAAGGATCTGTATTCATAGCTGACAGATTCTCCTCCTGAAAATGCAGCCACAAAAGGACTTTAGTTCCATCATCAGCAACAAAAACTACTCTTTTTTACACATAATAAACATGAAGAACAGCAGTGAAAATAGAAAACACATCCGCAATTAAAAACAAACTTCTTTCGTCATTTAAAATTTACTTACGCTTATCAACTTCTGGCCATTTTCAAATAAATTTCTCCATTTCAAACTAGGAAAATAATAGTATCCAAGGACATATAATAAAATGTCACCTGTAGTTTCACAAGCCCGGATCGTAATTCAGATGCATATCCAAGCTTTTTAGCAAAGGCATCAGCCTGCATAGGATGTTACACATAAACAAAGTCAGAAGGAGACAGACAACACAAAACATGGGAGATCAAGTCTATGCTCGGTCTCAGTTGGAGTTGAAATTGAAGTTATTCAGATAGAATAATTTTTAAACAACATATTTTCCACTAATCCATATTCACCACAACAAAGAAAGAAGGAAGAAAACGAAAAAGGAAAGTAACCTGAAATTCAAATGATCGGCTGACAAGGTTCAGACCAAAGCTGACCAATTGCTGAAGTGGGATTACAGTATGCTGCAAACAAACCCAGGTCGAAGGATGTTAAGTGCTTTGAGGATAAAATCTTCCATCACTCTACAGAAAGAATAATGATATGTGTTTGTTCGATGTAAAAGACTTAGACCCATCTCTTTGTACTTTCTTATTTATAAATGCATAACCTTATATGCATTACACAAATTAGAAATTCAAACGGGCCTCTTATTATTTACCAGTAAAAGGGGATGTCTGAGAAGGTAAAGCTAGATGAGTTTAAAAGTTAGTAACTAAACATGGTTCGCAAAGCACAATTTTGGATGCCTCCCATGCTAGCATAATATTTGGCTATGTAGATTTGTATCATACAACAGATTATGCTCCTTACATGGATTTAAGGATGATTGAATGGCCAATGCAATGGTATAAAAACTCTAAATTAAACTAATTGAACATTCAATACAGGTAACACCCACAGTAGGGATTGACCAGGAATTAAGGGCAGGGCCTAAAATTATAAAAGTCATGAAAAAAGGATATTTAAAAAAAAAAAATTGTGATTCATTTGCCATCTTTGTTCTTCAAATTTAAAGGCTTTCTTGCTCCAAGGCCACAGCATCCGAAGCAAATAACTAATATTCAATTTCAGTTCTCCTTGATACAAAGAAAAGCACAACTTTTATATTACCATGAGATGATAAGCAAGCCAAAGATCAAACATAATTGTTATATTTAAGCCACCCACCACATTGTGACTGGATTCCTAATTGCTATACAAGGACGGCTAACGAACAGAAGGCATCATCTCAAATACATATTCGATTTAGCATTAACAATTTTGAATCTTTAAACATTTTGTATATACTGTTAATTGAATATGTACCACACAGGTTATCTTAAAAGAAACAAACATTATCCGATCATTGGTGAAAAATATTGATTGTACGTATGCTGCACAAAAATGTGCATCCAATCAAAATCAAGCAAACAATATTTTAGGAGGAAAGACAACAATTTTGAAATGTACCTGGAACAAGATGAGCCCAATGAGGACTGGCTCTGTATCAAACCCAAAACTTCTAAACAGATCAGTTGAATTTCGCACCAGAGTATATCCTCCAAATTGCAGAAGTGTAAGAATCTACAACAACATATCAAAGCACCAAACATAAACTCGGACAAATATTGCAACACCTTTTCCATCGAATATTTAATTTTATTTGACATGATGAAAACCGCAAGCAAGTAAAGCATTTAATAGAGAAAGAACATAAAAATAGTAATTTACACTTTCATTCCTTCTATTTTAAAAAATAGTATCCCTTCCCATGAGAGATTAATGCCTTAAATTTCAATATAACTTAATGTGAATGAGCCTATCACGACATTATTTTTCTCTTTATGACACTCAGCATTATCAGTGGTTAGTTTTGAAGTTCCAAACAAATAATAGGGTGATCAAAACATCAATTTGCCTAAAATCATAAAATCAATAATAAGCTCAAAATTAAGCAACACTGCAAATTGCAGAAAGAAAAATATCACCGACAGGCTCATTTTCTTTAAATTGAACCAAACTGTAACATATTTCATCTTACACTGGAAGGAAGTGTAATTGAAGAATTTAAGACATGAGAGAGCTTAATTTAAGCATCTCATTGAGAAGGAAAGTTTACTTTACCCTTTAATAAATTTTAATTTAAGATAATCCAATCAAATCATGCCTTTGACTTTCTAAAGGTAAAAGAGGAGGATCTAATTGAATTTACAAGTTTACCGCAGAATATTCCATTGCCAAATACATTATTTCTAATTACAACACCAAATGCAAAAGTTATATGCTGTACTTGATGGTTTCACAAAGAGGACCACACAAGGATTCAACAAGGTTCTTAGCCTTTTGTCTATCTTGGTGTACCTATGTTCAAAGGGAAACCTAACTTGAAATTAAAGAGAAGAAGATTTTAGAGTGAATTTGAGAGTGTGTATTCTCTCCTCTTAGGTTTCAATGTTTATAGTACATGAGATACAATGGATGAGAGGAAAGAAGAGAATTCTAGAAGATGCTCCTAGGAACTAGGACTAAAGCATGCTCCTAGGAACTAGATCTAAAGCATGCTCCTAGGAACTAGGTCCAACACACAATTCAATGAATCTCTTTTAAGACTATTTATTCTAACAGAGTTAAAGCTAAGGTTGCCAAATGGAAAGGCTCGTTGCTGTCATACATGGGAGAGTCCTTCTTGTTAAATCATGCTTTTCTGTAGTTTTCAAATACATAGATGGCCAAAACTGCTTCTTAGTCTGCTGAAAACCTGGTTTAGGAATTTTATTTGGACTTGTGATATTTTAAAGGTCAAGGTAGAAGCCACTGTTGCTTGGGACAAGTTGTGCTCGGAATATCATGAAGGTAATTTGGAGCTGATATCTATTAGGGCTGTAAGCAACATATATGGTTATGTTCGGATTTATGGCTGCTAGAGGCTTTTGCAAAATGGTTCTATTTATAAAACTATCCCATCTTCTATAGGGGCTAATATTAAGCATACTCCGTAAAGATCACACTGCTTGGAAACTTGGACATGGACTAAATATCAAATTCTGGACTGATACTTGAGTTATTTAATTCTATGAACATAGGAGCATACATAATAGGCTTAATTCAAATGTTTCTGATTTTATTTTTGAAAAGGAACAGATAGTTCGTGATTTTTTGCCAGATGATATTGTATAACAAATTAAGCAGATTGTGATTTCCATAGCTAGTTACCAGGATATGTTTATATTGTAGCATATTTAAGTGGTGATTTAACCATTAAAGATGCTTTCTTTTAACAGTCATCATTCTAAACCACATGTTTCTTGGGGAAAAATAACTTGGAGCAAAGTCATTCCTTCTTATAAAACTTTCATCCTATGGAGATTGTTATTGCCTACCTAGGAATGAGCTACTTGGGTAAATGTGATGTCTTTTTGTCCTCCTTGTTATAATGATTTTGAAACTGCAAAACATCCTTTCTTAGCTTGTCCTTATACAGTTACATTATGGACTTGGCTTCAAAGCATCACAGATTAGCAGCTAGACACTTCAATAATTAAGACACACCTACATTCCAATAGGAATTGGAGTAATTTGGTGGCAGCAGTGATGCTATCTGCTGTTACTCATATAGTCACAGGAATTTGGAATAGCAGAAACAAGATTGAATTTGAGGGGCTTCACATACAGTATCAACATATTAAAAATAGAATTTTCTCTGCTGTAAATCTTTGGATCAATAGCAGATGATATGAATTCTAACATTGTTGAGCTTAAAATTCCTAAGGCTTTTGCTATTACTTGCAGGTCAAGGAAAGAAGATAATATTACTCAAGTGGATTGGTCTGCTCCAGATGCAAGTTGAATCAAATGTAATACAGATAGAGCTTACACTAGTTATGACGACAATGCAGCATGTGCTGGAATTTTTAGGAATTCAAGAGCTGAGAAAATTGGTTGTTTTGTGAAATTTATACAAGCAAATTCAGCTTTTGAAGCTGAACCTCCTGGGTGTATTCTAGGGTATTGATATCACTATTTAGGGTATTTCTTTTATCTTTTAATTGTATTAAAACTGCTGCATATGATTGGTATAGGTTGTAGTGCTAACCTGGTTAGAATTACAACCTCTATAGTGATGCAATAGCATTCTTTCTTTTGATTAAAAAAAAAACAGAGGCAAACTAGTATTCACTTTCAGTTCAGTAATGCTATTACACAAACCTGCATTGCAACAAACGTGTATACAGTATGGTTGAGCTTCCAGTGTCCCAACTCATGGGCAATAACAGCAACAATTTCTTCATCATTTTTGCACTGTGTAACACCATTTGATAATATAAGGACCAATCAACCACAATTCTTAAATTGAGAACTTAATATGGACACTCACTATAAACTACTCAAATATATCAACGCCACTAAAAGTTGAAAGTAAAATCAAAAGATTACAAAGGAGCAGTCATTTATGTAGAAAATGCCAACATAAGTTTATCATCAAATTCTCATGTGAGCCGGTAAATACAGAGACAATCACATAATGTTGGAACCACAACCACTACCTTGAAAACACCACATTGATATTAAAAAAAAAATCCCCTTTCTGATACTTAGAATGCTACTACATAGTATCCAACAGTTTAAACTTTAAACAGAAGCAGTACATATAACAAGTTATAAGAAATAAATTAATAGGCAAGGAAGCCATTACAAGCTATATTCATTAATTCAGTGGGGGAAATACTTCTAGTTAATTGTGGTACAAATTCAGTCATCTCAATCAATTTGAACATAAGTTTTGAGCACAATATAACCATAGCCTGCCTTTAAAATAGGAATTTTACTTAGGTAGCGTTTAATTTAATGAAAGCTGGGAGAGCAAAAATGATACAAACATTTCCAAAGATTCACTCAATATTATTTTTTAATATGCAGCTTGAGAAAACATAAAGAGTAAGAATCTTATACAAAGAAAGCTCTTCTAAAAGGCTAAAACTCAAGAGCTATATAACAACCTGAAAGATAAAATAACTTTCTGCAGTTAGTAATTCCTAACCTGTTGAATTAATGTGTCATAAAGCACAATCCTTTTGTTCTTGAAGAATCCATACATATAGGCCTGCAATATATTTTAGATAAATTACTTCAAGCAAATTTACAAACTGAAGATAGAAAACTGTGAAAGATTATATTCTATACTTTCGTTTTTTATGGCGTAAGAAATTAAAGAAAGGTTATGCAAATTAGAAAGTGTGATCACATATCCAACTCAAAACATTATAAGATACAAAAATAAACAGCATCCCCTATAAGCCATCATCATGAGGTTTTAAGCAACTCTATTGGAAATCACAACAAGCCAAGGAAACCACTCCACAATAGACTGACATCAGATACAATCCTATAATTCCATCAACGAGGTATGACAAAATTTGAGCATTCAATATTGAAAAAGATCCTCTAAAGCCATGACTTCCTTCTGCAAAAAAATGAGAAAGCGCCTAACCTTCATAAGCAAGGTTCAAAAAGGCCTATCATATGGAAGCCATTATTCAAGACCCTTTTTCAGTATATGGCAACAGAAAAAAGTTTATCATAATAGTTTATTGTGTATTAAAAATATGTGACTGTGAGTGCATGTTACAGCTAAATTATAATCATCCCAAGGGATTCAAAAACATATAAAGACAACTACACAGCAAACAAACAACATAAGAAAATTTGAAAGGGCTGGCAATTGATAAAAAAAGTCAGGATGATTGATTGACAAACTACAAAAAAATTGAATCCTCCGCATGCATGCAGACAATAAGAAATAAGACTTACTGGACCTCAAAAGGCAGGTGTAATGGAAACTATAAATTAACGTTAATGAATATATTTGATATTAGAGTAAATATGCATCATTGCATGAAGGGTAATCGTATTGGTTTTAATTTTACAGGAGTTCAATATTTCCTTACATTGCTGTGACTTGATCTTGTGGATCCATCAACAACAAACAGTTTCCTTAACGGAAAGTTGAGGGTGGAAGCTAGTTTCTCGATTTTCTCCCTGAGTTGGCCATCTGGAAGCTAGTTACAAGAATATCATGAGCACAAAAATAAAGATATAAAGTGTGATTAGAAAAATACAGAAGATATTTGCACAAACTACAATTCCAACTAACCCAACTCCATTAATGTGTTAATTATGTGTACAGCTTTAACCCAGCAGTTATTCATCTGTGAAAAGCATTAATGCCACTAAACATGCCCATGATTTCAATTTCCTTGTTCTAGTTTTAGCAAAATTAAACACTCAAACAAAAGATTACTGCGCCCTTCCTCTAGCTTGCTTCTCCCAAGGTCAAGCAGACTGTTCCTTATCAAATCCACACTCTGAATCACCCCATCCCCTCACCATCCCAGCCAGCACCCACATCCATCAACTTGACCTCTCCCAAAACTTCATGTCATCCCCCCAATCCCCCACAGAAGAGAGTCTAAGTGTAATTAGCACTGACCTTAGAACACTTCAATATGTAACTACGCCAAAATTAAAATAAAAAAACATGGTACACATACTTTTTCTAAAATATAGTAAGATGACAAAATCTTACAGGGGTGAACTTATTGAAGAGTGGAGCTATCAGTACTGGATAAAGAGTCATCATCACAATAGAAAGTCCAAATGTAAATGCCCAAAGATAGATGGCTAAGTATGGACCTCCTTTCTGCAAAAGTTAAAATGAATGTTTAAATAGAAAACAATGAGTCCATCATCCATCACGGCCAACAAAAGGACAGAAAGAGAATAAAACATAATTTAGTAAATATCACACCAAACATCAAGCTTAAATTTTCAAGCAACGATTATTTTGAATAGCAGAAGATTTTACCTGTACTATTACAATGATTGCAGACACAATAGGTGGACCAATTATTACAGCAAGGAAAATTCCTTTAATCATGTCCCTAAAGAATAACCACGGTGTTTGCTGTATAAAGATCATAAAAATGTAAGGATACAAGCATATATAAATTTTGCAAAAGAAGCTTACATACTCAGGTGTGAAAAATCTCAATTAAAATAATACATGGATAATTGAATTTGAAGGAAGAATATGAACCTTATTGAAACCATGACGGGCCTCAATCACAAAAGTTGAGTACAGAGAAAAAGGTAAATCGGTTATCTGCAGAAAACGTAAAAGTGCATAATAGATTTTATTAAAATGTAGATGACAAGATTGATAATAATTCAAATGTACTAAAAAAGGCATAAAAAAGAAAACCTTATTCCAAAAAATAATGTTTCAGCACATAATATCAAAAAAGAGAGAAAAACAAAAAACTAAATATCCAAGTTTATCTTGGTGAAGTTGAAATATGGAGTAAAACTGATGGTCTCAATTATGCACAATAAACCCAAAAGCATACCTGTGACCAAATCATCAAACCAGCTAAAAAGGCAAGAGTATGCAGTATTTCATTCTCTGCATTGAAACCAACTGTTGTCACGTATTCTCCTGATTTCTGCAAGCAATAGACATAAATTTTACAATGGCAGAGAAGAAGCTGTACTTCATAAACAACATAACAAATTCTCACCTTCCAAAACCAGGGCAATACCCCAAAGTACAAAATTGTAGAGTCTGTCACTATTGTCACAAACTCGTGAATAAAATGGAAGTGGCTGGACAAAGTAAAAATAAAATTCGTCTGTAAGAATGCTAATAATACACAATTACAAAATAGAATACCAGAGATACCCCTGTGCGAGTGTACGATATCACTATCTAATGAAAGAAATTCACACAAACAAAAGAACAAACCTTTTATCAAGACTATAGGCTCTTGATTTTTCAAATTTCTCTTGGCTGATAACCCCTTCTAAAGTCTTTGGAAGAGTTGGAAGTTTGAGGGCCTTATGTTGCCGCATATCCAAGTAAGTTTCAAATATATACATTAATATCATAAATCCTGAAAATAGATCAGAAGAAAACCAGGAAAATTTACATCTTTATTTTCAATTTTTCAAGGTTAAGCAGTGGAATACAGCAAAAACAGTAAATGAAAACAGTAGAGGATAGTCAAAACTGGACCAAATCAAATGCTAGAAAAAAGCCAAATTCATGGAGAATGGTGGTGTAAGTGAAGGGACTAGACAAATTGGTTGTAGGGTCCAGCGAAGCTTAACATTAGTGAGTAATACGATGCATCAAGATTTAGGTGTCAGATTTGAGCAGCTACTACTTATAATATTCATTTTATTAGTTTCACTTTTACCCAGAGTATAATCCTACAGTTTCCTATATATAGATCGATCCACATTATGCTTCATGTCTGCTTCTTCTCCCTATTTATGTCTGTTCACTCGGTTAGAACAGTCTACCAAACACCCGATTCCATTAAGGCAAGTCAACTATGTTTTAATAAACATCCCAGCGAAGAATCATTGAAAGATCAAACAACTAGCCAACCTAGCTTTAATGCCCCCAAAAACATATTATATAGGCATAAAATAATCATACTTTTTAATCCTAAAGTTTTTTTGAAGCTATCTACACAACCTAAAACCAAATAATTGCAGTTAAATATCGGAGTATGACTAATCAGTGAAGTATCGTATGCTGCAAGTCCATCAGGGTTCTCCATAACACATCCTTGACCACCACAACATCCTTTAAAACCCTACTTTGCCCTTTGCTTCTTCATCTCAAGTTACAATTAACTAACTAGAAAAAGGAAGCACAATGTCTATCGACATTATTCTTATCTCCCCAACACTGGTTAATGGTCAAAGACCAAAGGGTTTTCCAATTTCAAACAAAACTACATAGAAAATAACAAAAACACATATGCATGCTGGCAAAGGAAAATGCCAGTACAAGTCAAAGAGGGGACTGGGACTCAAAATCCTCAAGTGAATAATCACAGCACGTTCAATTAACGCATTATCTCAATCCAATTCAAGAGTCGAATTACACAATTAACTTAAAAAATGGCAAATTCATGAGAAACCCAAATCAAATTACCAGGGAAAAGAAAGAAACTTTATTTACAATCAAATGACCCAGTAGCTGAAAGAAATAGTTTTTGAGTGTGGAAAATAAGAGAGGGGGAAAAAAGGGGGAAATGCAGAAGGGGGCAACAAAAAGAGAAGAAAGAGCTCACCGACAACGGCTTCCATATAGGGAAACGCCATGGCTAACACAAAAGCTGATGAACACAACAACAAAATGAAGAACGATATATCAAAAGAAGAGAGAGATCATTGGGTTTTATAGAGAGTTGCTTCGAATATCGGATTTGGGATCAAAAACCCCTTAGGTCCAAATGTCTGGGACACGTCTTAAAATTTGGGTATTATGTTATCCACTTAATTAGGTTTTTAGAGTATAAAATTTAGGATAAATTTGTTTTCTTTTTTTTACACAAAAATATTTTAGTATTTACAATTTTCATCCCAAACCAAACAATGAAGGAGGTTAAACTAATGCTAAACTACGTAAATATTTCATACTAAATTATTTTTAAAAATATGCAATTTATTAAAGGGTTAAATATGTTTTTGTCCTTTAACTTTCAGTGAATTTTGAAATTAGTTCATTTTGAAACTTTGACCCAATTTAGTCCATCATCTCTCAAAGTACGTGGATTTAGTCCTTTTAATCAAATTTTGTTCAGTTTATTTGACATTTTAAGCGTATTTCATAATTGGATTTGACTTAACATTAAAACAAGAAATGTGTCAAACTGTATAAACAACTCAAATACAATCCTAAAATACGTACGAAACATTAAATAAAGTTAACAAAATTTGATCAAAATGACTAAATTTACGTATTTCGAAATATGAATGACTAAATTGATTCAAAGTTTAAAAATTGACTAATTTCAAAATTGACTGAAAGCTAGTGGATCAAAAACATATTTAACCCTTTATTAAATCATAAGAAAGTTTATAATAAAAAAATTCAAATAAATTATACCTTATAAATTTTATACTTCAAGGAACTTAAAGAAAAAAACATTGTCCCTCAATTTATATATATATATATATATATATATATATATATATATATATATATATATATTAATATTTTATTAAAAATATTTTTTTTTTGTTTAATTTTATTTTTATATTTATTATCAATAAAATTTTTTTTTATATTTCTTTTTGTT
>Ga0099822_1009254_pt1:0-10000 | contig 12442 bp, 6 predicted proteins | sample CowpeawhiteBW_FD_76839 | JGI IMG/M metagenome (GOLD analysis project Ga0099822, IMG submission 76839) | Root nodule microbial communities of legume samples collected from California USA - Cow pea white BW | ecosystem: Host-associated > Plants > Roots > Nodule | place: USA: California... | reverse complement strand
TTTTGATGGCTGTGGGGTTTTGGTTTTTGTCGCTGCTCAATCACGTGTGAACGAACTTTTCCGTTAATTCAGAGTGGTGTGAGTGCATTTTATGGTATTTTCAAATGGTTATGTAGTGTAAAGTTGACCGTTTTAGGATTTTATCTTCAGTAGAAATTGTTGGATTTGGGTTTCGTGGTTTCCCGTATAACATGTTATGTAAAGATTATCATCTGTTTTCAACCTTTTCCATGAAGGAGTTTCGAATTACGTAAGGTGACATTTTTTTAAGCACCAGATGGAACTTCTGTTAGGAATAGGATTCGTTTCCCCATTCATGAGTAGGGAAAATTGCTTAATATGATCTATCAGTAACATCGTTCCTGTCATGTATAATTTTTTTTTTCCTCTTTTATGCTTGAAAAGTAGGTTATTTTGGCTTAGTTTTATGAAAGGGGTGAATTGTTAGGTTATAAACTACACGAAGGAGGAACTAAAATCTGTAATTTCCTTTCATTTTCTCCTCCCTGTACCCTTTTTTTACCCTAGTTTTAACGGCAGTATGGGAGATAAAATAAGTAAACAACATGAAAAGGATTGGAAGCTAAAGTGTTGCATTTATTCCTTGCAGGTTTATATTTGGTGATAGCTCTGATTAAGGGCCCTACAAACAATGGGTACTATCATTGAAGCAGATGACACATATACCAGGATCTTGGGAAGATGGCCTGTCTTTTATTATGGAATGGGACACATGCTCAATGACATAACTGCAGCTTGTTGGTTCACATATTTATTATTGTTCTTGACAGATATTGGACTTTCACCAAGGTGCATCTAATATATTTTTTTCCACCTATCTACTGGTTTAGCTAATTTTTGTTATCTTAGGTTGCTTCTATGATATGTATATATCCTACCAAATGCCTCCAATTATTTTGGGCAAACATATGATAAAGTTTTTTTAGACATAAAATGCATTCAATTTGTACCACAAGATAAAGAAGCATGGTATTCAATCTGTTGAATGCTTCCAAATTTCTTTTCTTTTTTTTTTTGACATTTCTTTGCTGTCTATTTCATAGGAATGCAGCTGTTGTGATGCTTTCAGGTCAAGTGGCTGATGGATTTGCCACCATATTTATTGGTGAACTGGTATTTAAGCCTTATTTTCTCTTTTCATTCTAGGGATTTACATGCTTCTTATAGGTCACATTCATGTGGCTTCATTTTATCCTTTTTATACCTCCTTGAGTCAGAGGGTCTTACTGTGTATAGGTTTACCCTGCGTAATAACTGAGTAACCAGATTTTTTGTTCTGGACACAAAACTGAGTTTACTTGATGGTTTTCTTAATATCTGATATTATCTGATAAACATTCACTGTATGATAAAACAGTCAAATTTACTTCATATCTTCACTCATTTCATTCAAATACATTTAGTCTTCATCTAATTGGTGTCTTTATCTAGAAATAACATACAGAATCTAAGAAATTTGAAAGTTTTCACTTGTCTTTTCCTTGGTGCTGCTCTTTTCACTTGTCCTATTCTCTGCTTCAGACCTACCTTATTTTTATTGACATGCTAATTTCTTTGGCCTTGCTTGACAGATAGACAGATTTGGACACTTCAAGATATGGCATGGTGCCGGTTCTGTATTGGTGGCTGTTTCATTTTCTTCTGTTTTTGGGGTTTGTTTACCCTGTAAAATGTTTAGTTCCAATTCATCTACTTTTGAAACTGTGAGTTACAGCATATTTGCAGCAATCTTCAATGTGGGCTGGGCTGCTACTCAGGTTTCACACATGTAATCATTTCATCAAATTTATCTTTTTTTTTTCATTTGATTCTAAAAAAAAAAATATCTTCTTGGTGATGTTGTTGGCGTACTGATTGTAACAATGATGTTTGATTTTTGTAATTTCATCTTTAATTGCCAGAGCTAAATGCCACTTTAGTAACCAAGTCTCAGAATGATATGAAGCAATATTCATTTATAAACCAAGTAACATCAGTGAACTCTCTAATCTGATAATTTACATGGATAAAAGAAGAATCTAATGAGAAAGGCACAGGTTTGTGACTCTTCAAGTTAGCATAAGCTCACCATTTTTTTATTGTTATCTTTGAAGGTCCATGGTGAGTTGCATCACGCTGAACTCGACAAGCAGAGTGGCACTTGCTAGCTGTCGCAATGCTTTTACCATGGTAAGATTCTAGTGAACTTTGCATATAAATCAATACATTAATATTATTAATTACTAATGTATGTAACTAATGCTCTTTACAAGGTTGCCAACTTGAGTTTGTATGCTGTTGCATTGATAGTGTTCAGTGTCATTGATGGAAAAACGCATACTGATGTTCAAAATCAGGTATGTGTGACAGTGATTATTTGGATCCATCTTTAATCATGTATTGTCAAGCATAATCACTTTGATGTTCCTTCAAATGATCAGTATCGTTGGATTGCATATCTGTCTATTTTTATTGGATGTTGCTTTGTGAGCGTATTTCATCTTTCAACCAAAGAACCCAGGTGTGCTTCTTTGCTTACTTCTGTCATTATCCTTGGATTAAAGACTTTTTTCTGCTCACAAACAATAGTATATATACCATGATCTTGTACATACTATGAGGAAGAAAAAAAAAATGCTTGAATTGCCCATTTTAGCCAGATTAATTGAAAGCATTAAGAATCTCAATGGCTACCTTGTAGAGAAATTGTGAAAAAAAAAGTGAACTTTTGGTACATGGGAGAACTTACAATTGTTGAACTTCAACCAAGCAAAACCCTTGTTCATGCAAGTCAATTGTATCTCTCTCAAAGTTCTTATAAACTAGGCTGCTTGAGTAGTTTCAGCTACTAATTTAAAATTTTCTTTGTAGATTAAAGGTAGGTATACATGGAAAGGTTCATGCAAGGATTTCATGGGATTACTGGTTCAAGAGAATTCTGTATTACCAGGTTGCTCTAATTTACATGATCACAAGATTGGTTCTCAATGTTTCGCAGGTTAGCACCGTTTCTTTCTTTCATATTTGTTTTCATTATCTTGGAAGAGGATAGACTTAATATATGTTAAGGTTATGCTGTATGTTGAATATAGTGTAAGACACTCTTTCAGAAGCATAACTCTGGCATTTTGAATTTCCAACAAAACATGATAATATGGTATATGAATGGATATTCTGATACCAAAATGGCTTCTTTTTTTTCAGGCATACCTTGCTTTCTTTGTCATCAATGATCTTCAAATGGCCCAATCAGCCAAAGCTTTGGTACTCCACAATTTTTGTCCATTGAGGTTTAAATAAGTTTGAACAATGGCATGGCTGATTTCACTGTCTTGTGATGTTTGGAACAGGTTCCTGCTCTCATATACATCTGCAGCTTCGTTGTGTCTCTGGTGTTACAGGTTTCTTCATATGGATATCTTTCTGCATTACATTTCCATATTTTCAATCTCCAATTCCACTGTTAAATTGGTCATTAATTAACCTTTGTAGGAGATTGCATGGACTGGGAGAATGCTGAAGGCCTATTACTCTGCTGGATGCATTCTTTGGATTTTTTGTGGTGCAGTGATCCTTCTTTTGAGTGCAAATATGAGTTATGTGATGTACATTGTGTCGGTACTTATCGGCATCGCAAATGCTCTTATGATGGTAAGATATGGTCTTTACTTTTGATTAAATTGACAACAGTAGAAGAAATATGAATCTTGGTTTATTAAGTTCTTAAACCTATTTAAGTAACATAAAATTCATCTTGGCACAGTTTAAACTGTTATGATCTAGTTTTGTAATTTGTACGTATTCAATGTTTTTATTATAACAGGTAACTGGAGTAAGCATGCAGAATTTTCTCATTGGAGAAAATCTTAATGGTTGTGCTTTTGTTGTTGGATCATTGAGCTTTTTGGACAAAATTTCATGCGGCCTTGCTTTGTATGTTCTTCAGTCAAACCAAAGTAAGTTTCTTGAATTTCTCTCACAAGAAAAACTCACTTCGTTTTATTATTATGAATGAATAAGTTTATTCACACATGATAAAGACCTCATGAAAAATGAGAAGGTCCAATGAAAAGTCTTCCAAAAATATTAGGAATGATAGACTTATAAGGTGGGGACTGTTTCCACACATCATCGATGTTGGATTTTCAACATCATCCCTACTGACAAACAAGTCTTTGGATAAGCATTCTTGTATATTACAACTTGTTGTATTTTACAATGAGCAGCACTACATGGTCCTTTTATAGACCCTTTAACTTGATCCTTCAACCACGTACATTAAATATAACTATTACCAAACCACAATAAATAGACCTATCTAATTACTATCAAAATACTATTAATGAACTTCTAGTCTTAAAGCATTTTTCCAACTATCCACATCTAAGTTCACCCAATAATCCCCTCACCCCCTCACATCGAGGCATGGATGGGTCATGTGTGAGATATCGTAAGTGATACAATAGGTCCAACAAACCTCAATAGGATAGGTTCTGAAAATATAATAGGAATCGAATTTAAGCCCAACTCATTTTCATGAAACTAGTTTGTAAGAAAAGGATTGTCTCAACTTGTACTCTAAATTAACCTTATCTATAGTGAACATGGGATCTTTCGATCAAGAAGATTCATTTGGTTTGAGAAGTGTTTTCAGTTTTCATTTTTAATCACTAAAGTATGATCTTTCATTTTGGTACTTTCTCTTTTCAAGAGTTTGTGTAGGACATGATGAAAACAAAAGAGATTTGTTGGCATTAATTTCTATACAACTCAAAAACAGGAAACAGAAAGAATTTTCTTTTGTTATTAAAAGTAAATACAAGAAAAATATTTTCCAGGAAGCACCTTAGCAGTGTCACTAATTATCTTACATTGTTGAAATGATGAATGCAGATATCTCTTCAGAGCTTCAGGGAACACAGTTTCCCTTTTCAGTAACCAGATATGGTTTGGGTCTTGTTCCTGCAATATGTTCACTAATTGGGGTGATAGTAACTTACACAATGGATTTCCACAATCCTTCAAAGTCTTTGACAGCACCACTATTAGTCTAGCTCTGTCACTCAACATAACCATTATCCTTTCTCTAACATACATCAACACACACAACACAACATAGGAATATTCAAACAGTACTCAAAATATTCACTTCAGGCATATTCAATTGTTATTCATTATAACAAATATTTCATCAAATGTATATAACGTGTACACATTTGATTAAATATTTTGCTCTGTTGACTTTATCAACGTTAATAGTCTGGTCGTTTAAGTTCTTCTGTTAATATTTGGTTTTACATATTGTTTTAATTTATAGTCGTTGTTGTTTTAATGAAAGCATTGTTATAATTCTGTTTAAGAAAAGAGTTTAACTTAAAAGAGTCTTGCGATTGATAATTACAAGTAGTTTATTTATTAAATCTAGTCTTTTAACAATTTATTTCAACATTATTTAAGCCATAAGTTAAAAAAATCTCAATTAAAGTAGGAAAATTATTTAGTTTCCCAAATGTGTACTGTGGGATAAAAAGAAATTTATTGCGATTTCTTTTGGTACATTTACTAATCTGTTTCTATGTTAAGCTATTTTTAGAGGTTTTATTTGATTGTTCTACCCCAATAGTTAAAATTGAAAAGATAATAAATTATATTTTTGGTAAAATCATAATATATTATATATATATATATATATATATTAATACTTACAAAACAGAAAAAAAATAAATCATAATAACTTATTGTTTTTTTTGTATATATTAAAATTTAATAAATTGAATTCATAATTTTTAAGAAATTTAATGGGAAAAATATATCAAAATAAGCAATTTGTTTTGTCTTCACAAATAGTATTAATATAAATTCTTTTATACAAGAAATAGTAAATAGCAATGTTAATATGTTTTTTTATACGAGAATTAATAAATATTAACATTATTATGTTTTGCGTCTATAAAACTGGGAACGTAAAATTGTAATTATATTAAATTTTATTTGGGAAGTTGTGGTGTGTTGAACATGGATTTTAGTTGTATTAATTTTTAATTGGAAAATAAATTTTAATTATAATAATATTTAATTTGTTCATGTAAGGTGATTGAGTGATCGATAGTATGCATATAACCATGTAAATTTTTAATTATTCATTAAAAAATATAACCATGTAAATTTTTAATTATTCATTAAAAAATATAAACAGGTCATTAACAACAGAAAATTTGAAAACAAAACCATTTATACATATTTATGATTGTGTTCGACGATTATATTACGATTATAAGTGAAATTTGACTCATAAATATTAGAAAATAATTGAATCTTACAATTTTACGATTTAGATATCAATTTTGATTATATTGAAATAATAGTACATTAAGTATACAAAATTTTACATAATAATTCGAAACTAATTTGATATTAATAAAATGTTAATATTGTATTACATTAGTTATTAAAGAAAATTATTGTAAAAGTAAGTGAATCACACTACTCTCAATGTGGCATCCTCGAAAGCTTTCACTTTTTTTACATTATGAAAGAGTTTCTTTTATAGTATACAGGTCTAAAGTATGATATTTGAAATAATTTCACATAAGGCAAACATTAATTTTATTAATTTTATTTGGGGACGACGGTTTAGGAGGTCTAAAATACACTTAAAAAAGGAAGTCTTTTTATTTAAAATTTATTTTTTGAGTTTTTTATGCAAAATTATTCTTTCTCATGTAGATAGTAAGACTAATCTGTTTAATCTTTTTTGAGACATGGTTGATGTTAAATAAGTTTTTATTATCTTTAGTCTTGAGAAACTCTCCTCGGTGGAAACAACCCATATTAAAATTATTAACATTATTCTATATAAGTTATATATGCATTTGGAAAAGAATTTATTCTTTTTATATAATTAGTAAATAATTTTGTATCAAAAAAAGCTCAAAAATAAATTTTAAACAAAAAGACCTCATTTTTTAAGTTTGTTTTAGGTCTTCCAAACTGTTGAACTATATTATTAAAAGTGTAGTTTTTCATTTTTTTTATAAGTGTAAAGAAGGACATCGTAAAAGAATAAGTCTACTGACTAAAAAACAAATTGTTACTTATATGATAGTAACTTATATATTGAAAAAAAATTGTTATTTATATGATAGTAACTTATATATTGATTTTTCAATGCAAATAAATATTTACTCTATTTTAGGAGTTGTCATGGTTAACTTTTTCCTTGACTTTTCTTTGTTTTGACTTTCGTTTACTTTTGTTAAATATTTGTTGGACTTCCTTAGATTATAATGACTTCAAAATGCTGATTATTTCATTGTCTTTCGATGTTTACACTTCTTATCTTTATTAGACTTAATAGACCCAAATATAATAATTACTATTCACACCACTTTTACACCGGAAAGAAAATGAATATAAATTTTTAATTTCTAATGAATTTTTTTTAAAAATAAAACACATTTATTTAGAATCATTTTAAATATTCTCTGTTCATGCATTTCTCATGTACCATTACCATTTTCATAGTTTCTAATCCAATATAAAAAACACTGAAACATGTAGTTATACCTTCAACCTGCATATATTTTAGTTTATTTAAATATTATTTGTAATATATATATATATATATATATATATATATATATATATATTTATAGAATAAGTCATTGATGTTTACACAATTTTTTGTATGAGAGAAGTCCGTCAAATTTGATTAGTTATATTTTTGTTTTCATCATACATTTGATAATGAAATTGTTGTAATCCCAGCAATTTGAGAAACCTATGACTGAATTGAAGGTGAGATTCATTTATGAAGTAACTTTTAGACTTTTCTAAATAATTTATAGAAAATATATTTTTTAAATAGTTGAGTTAGGTGGTCAGATAATTTGAATATAGTTTCTATTCTTATTTCATCTTATATAGGTATAAGTTAATGAATACACTTTGAAACAAAGGTGTTTAATTAGGACTTTCCAGAGCAAAATTTTAACCAAATAATAATAGAGGAATTATAAAATGAAATTTGAAACACTGCAGCATAACGTTTCTTATAAAATCTGAAACGGATAATTATAATTGAAAAAAATAGAGAAAAACGTAATAGTTATGAATTTTTTGAAAAGAATATAACGTATGCGTACGAGGTCTTTGTTATAGTTGGTACGTATATTTTTAATTTATGTTTAACCAAATTTTAACTAATAAAAAAATAATTTTTAATATTTTCTCTGTTGGTATAGAGAATTTGGTTGATATAAATGTGAAAGGGTTAAAGTTTGGTTGCATGAGTTGTACGTGCATTAGTTTTCTCTAAGCTATAATTTGATGGTAGCTCAAATGCCCATTTTGAAGTCTTGTGTCGGTTGGAAACATTAATCAAAATGTCTTACTTTCTAAACTTTCTTTTTTCCTCTCAATTCATTTTTTTTTTTCACAATTTTAAAATTTCTGCCTCTAGTCTTCTGTTCCCATCATCACACTAACCTCAAACTTAAACATCACGAAATGTAAACAAATTTTCTGTCCAATTTTATAAACCTTGAAATGTTCTGGCAAAATTATCAAAATGATTAAAAATCAAGAAAACAAAAAACAAATAAGGGTTTTCTTGTTTTGCATACATCTATAACTAAGATTTTATTTGTTGTAAAGTATTAAGAGACTCATAAATTCCCTTTTAGTATAAACCTTCCACACCAAAAATTTGGCAACTGCTTTTTCTAAGATGGTCCTTTTCTTCATTTGAAACATTGAGACTTTCTTCTATCTCTAGACACCATTTTTCTTTGTCTCACTAAATTGTTCTTTTTTCATCTTAAATGTTTATCCAAAACTTAATCTGTTCTAAGCAGTTTATCTTTTTTTCTTGTAAAAAGGCTTCACAGTTTTTTTATTTTTTCTGGGCAAGATACATGGATTTCTTTAGTCGAGATACATGTAACATAAAATACTTGTACGATATTACGTTAAAAAGTGAATTTTCTTGACGTAGAATTTGTAACAACAATTGAAAACTGGTTAGTTTGGTAATACCAGGAAATGTAGAAATAAAGAGGAATGAAATTGTGTAGTATCAAAAACTATGATATTATAAGAACATATTTTGATTGATAGAATTAGTATACATAAAATACAAGCCATATATATATATATGCATGAAGGATACAGAGATGCAAGAGTATAACAGGAGATGGAGAAAGCTAAGTATTTTGGCGGCAGAAAAATAATAATAATAGAGAGAAAATAGATGAAAATCGACGAAGCAAATCAGCAGCCAAAAATTTGTCCTAGGATGATAACTTGAAAACAGGTTTTTTGGGTGCATCACCTAAGTGAGGATCACGCTTAGCCTTCAGCAAATGCCCCAAAACTTTGGCATAACGACTCACCAACTTCTTGAACTTCAAACCTTGGAGGTTGTCCTTCTGATGCATTCGAACCAGCTGAAGATGTTGTTTCTCTTCCTCGGTAAAATGTTCACCAAGCGAGTTCCTTGATCCCTTGCCTCTCTCATCACTGTTATTACCCTTCGTTGCTTCATTGTCATCTCCTACGATCAACTGCTTCAAGCTTTTGTGGTCACCCTCGCCACCTTGTTTCACCTCGTCAATAGTATTGGTTTGAGCAGTTTCCAGTGTGAGTTTTTCATCCTTTGCTGCTGATTTGGGTTTCTCATTCGAAAATTGTTGTTTCCTTGTTCTTCTTGACATGGTGATGTCGTAGGGGCGTTTCACCGAAGGAGATTGAACCTCCATTAACTTGCTATGATCTTTCTTTCTTTCTTTCTTTCTTTCTCTCACTGATTTTCAAAGGGGAGCCATGGCTGCAGACAGCAAGATCAGTCCTTGAGAGAGAGAAATGTTGAGTTTCTTAAAGAGCAACCAAAGGGGGGGGGGGGGGGGGGGTTGTTTTAGAGGGGTTTCAAAAGGGGGAAGGGTTTGTTTTTTGGTTTTTTTTGTTTTAAAAAAAAAAAATTAAATTTCTACATTACAAATTA
>Ga0099822_1009250_pt1 | contig 12445 bp, 6 predicted proteins | sample CowpeawhiteBW_FD_76839 | JGI IMG/M metagenome (GOLD analysis project Ga0099822, IMG submission 76839) | Root nodule microbial communities of legume samples collected from California USA - Cow pea white BW | ecosystem: Host-associated > Plants > Roots > Nodule | place: USA: California | collected... | reverse complement strand
TAAACCCTAAACCCTAAACCCTAAACCCTAAACCCTAAACCCTAAACCCTAAACCCTAAACCCTAAACCCTAAACCCTAAACCCTAAACCCCAAACCCCAAACCCAAACCCCTAAACCCCAAACCCAAACCCCTAAACCCAAACCCCAAACCCCTAAACCCAAACCCCAAACCCCTAAACCCTAAACCCTAAACCCTGAACCCTGAACCCTAAACCCTAAACCCTGAACCCTGAACCCTAAACCCTAAACCCTAAACACGTCCAGACACCCACCCAACCACAGACACACACACCCACACACGCACACCCCCACCCACCCACCCATCCCACACACACACACACACGCACGCAAGCACACACGCACACACGTCCACCCACCAACCCACACGCACACCACCACCACCCACCCATCCACAGACACACACACACGCACGCACGCACACACGCACACACATCCACCCACCCACCCACCCACAGACACACACAAACACGCACACAGGCACGCTCACACATCCACCCGCCCACCCACCCACAAACACACACACACACACACACTTTCTCGAGGATTAAATGAAATATTAAATTCATTATATATAGAGTTACTTGAATGTGATAAAATGTAGTTCTTATCAATTATGGAGAACTTTGGACGATTACTTGATTGGCCGTCAGCCTGTTATATCATTGTGAATATATTGACTTAATAATACATATTCTTTTATAAATGTTCATTGATGCTAAGGGACTAACGGTAATCAGAAGTCTTTGTATTTCTGTTCTGACCTTTATCTGAATATGATGTATTTTATGAATATGTTTTTGCAGGTATTTAGATGGAGGTGATATTATGTTTGACATAAGCATTAACGACAAGAAGGTTATATGAATTTCATGAGCTAACTGAGTGCTTTAAACTTATGAATATTGTGATGTGTAATCAAAACAACTTTTTTTATTAATAGAACCTTTAGTTATGAGGGCTATTGTGAGCAGTGGCGGAGCTTTTACAGGGCAGGGGAGGGCCACGGCCCCCCCAATTTTTTTTTAATTTTTAAAAATTTATATATTGAATTTTTTAATATTTTTATAAAATTTTAAATTAAATATATATATTAAAAAATATTAAAAATTAAATTTTTTATTTTTTATTTTTTTGGTTTAATTATTTTTTAGGTTCTTGATAAACTTAAGAACTTTTGATTGAGTCGTGATAAATTTTTGTGATCCATTGAGTATAAATTAAGTCTATGATGTTAACTTTTTTTTAATGGGATGATGTGGCTCTTAAGGGGCTGCGTAATTATTATCTTTCCAAGTCACTTTGTTGACTTGTAACCTATATCATTTTATTATTTTAAAATATTGTAATTTAAAATTTTATAATTTATTATAGTTAGCATTATTTTTTTTTTGTTTCATGAAACCCGAAACTAGAAAACCGTAACCTGAAACCCGTAACCTAAACCCTAAACCCGAAATTCCAAACCCAAAACCCAAAACCAGTCACTTGAAACCCAAAACCCCAAACCCGAAACCCCAAACCCTAAACTCGAAATCCAAAACTGGAAAACCGTAACCCGAAACCCGTAACCCGAAGCCCCAAACCCGAAACCCGAAACCTCAAACCTGATTCCTGAAATCCGAAATCCGAAATCTGAAACCCGAAACACGAAACCCCAAACCACAAACTTGAAACCCGCAACCCAAACCCGTAACCCGAAACCCATAACCTGAAACTCGAAACCCCAAACCCTAAACCCCAAACCCCACACTCAAAACCCCAAACCCGTAACATGAAACCTGAAACCTGAAACTCCAAACCCCAAACCTGAAACACGAATCCCGAAACGGAAACTTGTAACTCGAAACCCTAAACCGGAAACCTGTAACCCGTAACTTGTAACCCGAAACCTGTAACCTGAAATCTGAAATCCGTAACCTGAAATCTGAAACCCCAAACCCTAAACTCGAAACCCCAAACTCGAAATCCCAAACCCCAAACCCAAAACCCTAAACCCGAAACTTGAAACCCGAAACTCGAAACCCGAAACCCGAAACCCGAAACTCGAAACCCCAAACCCCAAACCCGAAACCCCAAACCCGAAACACAAGTCCTGAAACCCGAAACCCGAAACATTTAACCCGAAACCCTATACCGGAAAGTCGTAACCCGAAACCGTAACCCGAAACATTTATATAAATTTTACAATGGTAATTATAAAAAAAATTATAAATTAAAAAAATTTAAAAAAAAATCAAAAAAACCACGTGCACATAATTAGCACTGTTACTGGACAACTAACGGAAAGGAACTGATTGCAACAAATTTTAAAAAATAGGGACTCAATTGAGTAAAATAAAAATGGGGGGACCTACTTGAGATTTCGCTACAAAAATGGGGACCTCTGGAATGATTTAACCTTATTTTTAAGTGACTCAAAAAAAGAACTTAGTCGATCAAAATTAACACAACGTTCTAAGTTTTTGAATATTAAATGTGATATTATTGGTGTGAGAAAAATATGATTAGAATTCTTTCCTCTAGTATTCCCACCGCGAAACACAAAGGGATAGGTTTCGAACCCGGAAAAAATTAGTTAGATTATTTTTAAGTGACTCAAAGACAAAAATTTAGTTGGTCAAAATTAACATAACATTCTGACTTTTTTTAATTTTAATTGTGATATTATGGGTGTGAGAAAAATATGATTTGCATTCTTTCCTCTTGTATTCTCACCGCTAAATACAATGAGATAAGTTTCAAACCCGAAAAAAATTAGTTAGATTATTTTTAAGTGACTCAAAAACAAAAACTCAGTCGGTCAAAATTAACACAACGTTCTCACTTTTTGAATTTTAATTGTGATATTATGGGTGTCAGAAAAATATGATTTGCATTCTTTCCTTTAGTATTCCCACCGTTAAATATAATGGGATAAGTTTTGAATTCGAAAAAAATTTATTTAGGTTATTTTCGGTGGCTCAAAAACAACAACTTAGTCGGTCAAAATTGACACAACGTTCTAAGTTTTTGAATTTTAATTGTGATATTATAGGTGTGAGAAAAATATGATTTAAAATATTTTCACAACCATTTGACACCTACAATATTTTTACAGCAAGTTGACACCTAATTTTTTTTTATACCTTTTTGCGACCTAAATGTTTTTTTCACCCATTTGACACCCAAAATAATTTTACAGACATTTGAGACTTAAAATATTTTTACACCCATTTGACACCTAAAATATTCTTACAGTCTTTTGATGTGTCAAATATTTTTCCTTGCATCTAACACCTATAATTTTTTTAGACCCATTAGACACGTAAAATATTTTTACATCCATTTTACACCTAAATTTTTTTTACACCCATTTTACAACTACAAATTTTTTACACTCATTTGACACCTCAAATTTATTTACACCCATTTGACAACTATAAGTCTTTTTACACCCATTTGAAACATAAAGTATTTTCACACCCATTTGACACCTAAAATATTTTTACACCCATTTGTCACCTAAAATATTTTTACACCTATTTGTCACCTAAAATATTTATACACCCATTTGACACCTAAAATTTTTTTACACCCATTTGACACCTAAAATATTTTTACACAAATTTGACACTTAAAATATTTTAACACCCATTTGACACCTAAATTATTTTTACACCCATTTTACAGCTAAAATTTTCTTATACCCATTTTACAACTATAATTTCTTTACACACATTTGACACCTCAAATTTTTTACACTCATTTGACAAGTATAATTTTTTACACCCATTTGAAAGCTAAAATATTTTTACACACATTTGACACTTAAAATATTTTTATACCCATTTAACACCTACAATATTTTTACACATATTTGACACCTAACATTTTTTTATACCCATTTGACACCTAAAATTTTTTCACACCCATTTGACATCTAAAATATTTTTATACCTATTTGACACCTAAAATATTTTTATAGCCATTTGACACCTAAAATTTTTGCATACCCATTTCACACCAAAAATATTTGTACACTCATTTGACACCTAAAATTTATTTTTCATCCATTTGACACCAAAATTTTTTTTACACAACTTCACAACTATAATTTCTTCACACCCATTTTACAACTATAATTTTTTACACCCATTTGACACCTAAATATTTTTACAGACATTAGACACTTAAAATATTTTTATACCCATTTGACACCTAAATGTTTTTCACACCCATTTGACACCTAAAATATTTTTACACCCATTTGATACCTAAAATATTTTTACAACCATTTGACACCTAAAATATTTGTACCACCATTTCACACCTAAAATATTTTTACACCCATTTGACACCTAAAATTTTCGTTCATCCATTTGACAGTTAAAATTTGTTTACACCCAATTGACAGCTATAATTTCTTTACACCTATAATATTTTTACACCCATTTGTCACCTAAAATGTTTTTCACCCATTTGGCACCTAAAATATTTTTGCATCCCTTTGAGACTCAAAATATTTTTACACCCATTTGACACCTAAAATATTTTCACATCTAGTTGACACCTAAATTTTTTTTAGACCCATTTGACACCTAAACTTTTTCACACCCATTTCACACCAAAAATATGTTTACACCTATTTGAAACTTAAAATATCTTTACACCCATTTGATACCTAAAATATTTTTACATCCGTTAAACAACTAAAATTCTTTTACACCCATTTGATACATAAAATATATTTATAGCCATTTGACACCTAAAATTTTTTTCACCCATTATACACCTAAAATATTTTTACACTCATTTAATACATACAATTGTTTTACACCCATTTGACACCAAAAATATTTTTTACCCATTTTACACCAAAAATGCTTTGCATCCATTGACACGTCAAATATTTTTACACTCATTTAACACCTACATTCTTTTACACCCATTTGACACCTAAAATATTTTTAAAGACATTTGACACTTAAATTTTTTTTATACCTATTTGACACCTAGAATATTTTTACAGCCATTTGACATCTAAAATTTTGTTTATACCCATTTGACACCTAAAATTTTTTCACACGCATCTGACACCGAAAATATTTTTACACTCATTTGTCGCCTAAAATATTTTTTACCCATTTTACACCAAAAATGCTTTTGCACCCATTTGACACGTCAAATATTTTTACACCCATTTAACACCTACATGTTTTTTACACCCATTTGACACCTAAAATATTTTCACACCCATTTGACACCTAAAATATTTTTAAAGACATTTGGCACTTAAAATTTTTTTATACCTATTTGGCACCTAGAATATTTTTACATCCATTTGACACCTAAAATTTTGTTTATACCCATTTGACACCTAAATTTTTTTCACACGCATTTGACACCTAAAATATTTTTACACCCATTTGTCACCTAAAAGTTTTTACACCCATTTGAAACGTAAAATATTTTTAGACCTACTTGACACCAAAAATATTTTTACACCCTTTTCCAACCTAGAATTTTTTTTTCACCTATTTGACACCTAAAATGTTTTTAAACACATTTGATATATAAAATATTTTTACACCCATTTGATACCTAAAATATTTTTAAAGACATTTGACACTTAAAATATTTTTATACCCATTTGACACCTAAAACAGCTTTACAGCCATTTCACACCTAACATTTTTTTATACACATTCGACACCTAAAATTTTCTCACACTCATTTGACACCTAAAATTTTTTACACTCATTTGAAACTTAAAATATTGTTACACGAATTTAACACCTAAAATAATTTTACACCCATTTGACACCTAAAATATTTTTACACCCATTTCATACGTCAAATATTTTTACACCCATCTAACACTTACAGTTTTTTTACACTCATTTCACACCTAAAATATTTTTACAGTCATTTGACACCTAAACTTTTTTTCACCTATTTGACAATTGAAACTTTTTTACACCCATTTAAAACTATAATTATTTTACACTCATTTGACACCTAAAATTTTCTTACACCCAGTTGACAACTATAATTTTTTTACATCCATTTCACAGCTAAAATATTTTTACACACATTTGACACTTGAAATATTTTTACATCCATTTGACACCTAATATATTTTTACAGCCATTTGACACCTAAATTTTTTTTACACCCATTTGACACCTAAATTTTTTCACACCCATTTAACTCCTAAAATATTTTTAACACATTTGAAATTTAAAATATTTTTACACTCATTTGACAACTAAAATTGTTTTACACCCATTTGACACAAAATATTTTTACACCCATTTGACACCTAAAACTTTTTTACACTCATTTGACACGAAAATATTTTTACACTCATTAATACCTATAATTTTTTTACACCCATTTGACACCTTAAATATTTTTTCACCCATTTTAACCCTAAAATTTTTTTACACCCATTTGACACGTCAAATATTTTTACACCTATTTAACACCTACTATTTTGATACACCCATTTGACACCTAAAATTTGTTTACACCCATTTGACAACTATAATTTTTTCACCCATTTTACATTTTTACACCCATTTGACACGTCAAATATTTTTACACCTATTTAACACCTACAATTTTTTTACACCCATTTGACACCTAAAATTTGTTTAATCCCATTTGACAGCTATAATTTTTTTACACTCATTTGACACCTAAAATATTTTTACACCAATTTAACACCTATAATATTTTTACTCCCATTTGACACGTAAAATATTTTTACACCCATTTGACACATAAAATATTTTTACAGCCATTTGACACCTAAATTTTTTTATACTCATTTGACACCTAAAATTTTTTCACACTCATTTGAAACCTAAAATATTTTTACAGCCATTTGAAACTTAAAATATTTTTACGCCCATTTGACACCTAAAATATTTTTATACTCATTTGACACCTAAAATTTTTTTACACCCATTTAACACCTACAATTTTCTTACACCCATTTGACACATAATATATTTTTACACCCATTTGACACCTAAATTTTTTTCACAGGCATTTGACACCTAAAATATTTTTACATTGATTTGACACATAAAATATTTTTACACCTGTTTGACACCTTAATTTTTTTTATACCCATTTGACACCTAAAATATTTTTACACCCATTTGACACCTTAATTTTTTTATACCCATTTGACACCTAAAATTTTTTCACACCCATTTAACACCTAAAATATTATTAGCATTCTTTATTTTAGTATTCCCACAACTAAACACAATGGGATAAGTTTTGAGGCCGAAAAAAAAATTATGTATTGTTTAAGTGAGTGAGAAAAAGAAACTTAGTCATTAGAAAATAGTCAAAATTAACACAACATTACGACTTTGTGAATTTTTATTGTGCTATTTTTGGTTTGATAAAAATATAATTAGTATTATTTCCTCTAGTATTCCCACCCCTAAATACAATGGGATAAGTTTCAAGACCGAAAAAAATTAGTTAATTATTGTTTAAGTGACTCCAAAACATCAACTTGGTCATTAAAAAAATGATCAAAATTAATACAAAAGTATGACTTTAAACCCATATTGAATATCCACTATTTTTAAATTTTTTTATTCCCAACTTTTTTTACTTTAGGACATTGCAGCCCAATGCTTTTCTTATTTTTACACCCATCTTATTCTTCTGTTGGAACCACTCCCAAATCCTCTCCACGCTGCCACATGTCCCCCAATTTCTTTCTCTCTCTCCCAACAGACACTCACACACTCACCTTGCTCACCTGAACTCACGCGACACCCTAACCAATTCACGCACACACACACACTACCAAAAACACGTGGCCAAGACCCCTAACGAAGAAGAGAATACGCTCTACACTCACGATTTCACTCACAAGAGTCACAGAGAACCCAGCTCTCGTACCCGTTCTTCGATATCGCTCTCGCGTTTGGGTTGCGCCTGGCCACCACCGCGTGTTCGTCTCAGCCGCCAGTGTTCGCCTCAGCCGCTGGGCTTTCCTCATACGCATTATCTGCAAGCAAGCCAAACCCTCACCGGACAGAGCCCCTGCACCACTGGATTTTCCGTTTCGTGTCATAACCTTAGGTCGCAGCTGCTTTTTCCATTTTCCATCGAAGCCGGAGCAGCGACCCTTCCCTGGAATCCCTAGGGTATCTTGAAGGCTGACTTATGCTCCATTTTAATTTCAAGATTGGATCAATGTGCTTTAAATCGATTATGCTGTTTTGTGGCTTTGAGTGAATGGTTTTTAGTTTTTTTTTTTTTTTTGAGATTGTCCTGCATTTGCTTTCTTGATTGTGGATGACAGTATGAATGTAATATTTAGATTGACTTGTTCTTGTTTCTATTAATTGATAGCATTGTGTCTGTGAGTGAATTTTCTGTGTTTGAGCCTAAACGATTCTGGGTTTTGTTTTCCTTATTGGGTGTGTTGATTAAAGTTCTATGATTAAATCGAGGAATTATCGAATCTGTCTGCATAAACTGACTTTTGATGTGTTTATTTTTTTCGTGTAAAATTCGTTTCAGTGTTTTGATGAGGGTTTGTATGGGTTTCGGGATTTTAATTTCTAAAATCCATTGCAGTGTTTAATTTAGAGACCAGAGATAGAGGATGTTAAGGTATGGAAACTTTTGAATCTGTTATAATTTCTTGGATTGTTTAATATCTTGTTTAGATCTGTTTGGGACTGTCTTGTGATAGTGGAAAGATGGTGAGAATGATTGTTTGAAACATCCTCTATTGCATTCTGGTTTAATTATCACATACTTGGATTTAAATGTGAAAAAAAAAAAAAAAGTGTGATGGTTTAATGAGGGAGTGTTTTCATTTTTCGGGTTGGGATGTTTTTTTCTGGAAGTGGCAATGCGTAAGTATGAACCCAAGTTTTTTTTTTTTTTATCTGGACTTGTTTTTCCATTTTTGAACCTATTTGGACTTGTCTAAATTTAGAGTTGTTTTTTTATTGAACAAAGTATTTTAGATTGAACAATTAGATATTTTTTAATTTCAAATTATGCAATTAGGATGAGAATAAATTACACTATAATTTTTTATTTTATAGAAAATTAACTTTTGAAATTGTGTAATATAAAAAAATCACGTAAAAACTAACTTCCAAGTTTGCACAATTCAAAAAGAAAAAGAAAAATTAAATTATACAATCTAAAAAAAACTTTCCGATTATACATATTAAAAACTCATTTTTCATACAAAAAATTTCTTTCAAATTTGATTTTCAGAAATTACTTAATATAAGTCATCTTTCACAAAAGAACAAAAGTATGAATTTTCATATTTATGAGAATGCACAAACAAATTATGAGATAGAAAAGAAATATCCTTTTATATATATATATATATATATTATAAATGAAAGAAAAAAATAGTGACTAAAAATTATTTAAAGAAGGATCTAGACATTATGTAATATAAATAAAATATAAGTTTTAATTTAATGAAAAATAATCTTCATTTTCTAGATTTTTTTTTTACATAATTGATTGTTATTAAAAGTTAGACAAATGTAAAGAATAATTTCATGAGATCAGATTATAATTTAAACTATTTTATGTATCCAGATTCTTCGTCACACAGTTTACCACCACAGAATGGGCAGGGATATAGATGCATAGATAACAGGAGGAGTTGGAATTCACGGAAGAACGCTATGAATCCCTGCACTAATATTGTGAACTCTGTTCAAGTTTCTTCTCCTTTGTTCATCAAGTCTTTTAGATCAGTTCCATCGTTCAAATGCTTCTGCAGGAGCTCATCAGATGAGAAGGGAAGTGACGATGTGAAGGACGCACTGTATGGGTTGGTTGACGAGCAAGTTCAAGAGCTATTGAGCAGAAAAGAGAACAAGATTTTGCTAGATGGTTTAGAGAAGGCGTCGCAGCGGGTTGAGATGGCTAAGAGAGAACTTGAATTGATCCAAAAACAAGAATTAGCTGTCAAGCAGTTGAAGGATTACGTCAACCAGCTGGAAGGCGAAGTTCTTGAGGTAATGGTTGTTTTTTTCTTCCTTAGGTATCAAAATCTCAGGCTAAAAAATGAGATTAATCACTGTATTTTACTGATCTCTCTAGGCTCTTGTCCAAATTAATATTAAAAATATACCCTAACTCTTGTGGTTGAAATGAAACTGGGGATTGCATTTATATAGATCTCTGTAGTTTCACGGGACTCACTTAAGCCATATTATTGCTAATGAATATTTTTCCTACTGCACCGATTATCTCAGCACTTTTCTGATAAATTGATAATAAACAATATTAAATGTCTTTCAGCTTAGAACACGTTACTTACTACCTCTATTTGAACTAATTATAAGAAAAAATAATTGCTGTTATCAATGAATATAGTACTTTAAGTTCATTTAGTATCTTTGTATAATTATAAAATGATAAATAGTTGTTTTTCTTAAAAAGGATCCAACATCAATGAATTTTCTCAAGAATGACTACAAAGATAATGTAGAGTGCACTGAAAGGTGTCGAAGCATTGATTTGATTGAAAGGCATAATTGGGAGCTCATGATGCTCATGATTAGTGGGAAATGACTCCTGTAAAATGTCATTTTCATGCATTTTTATCTTATTTTAGCCAGCCTTTGTATACCTTACAGAAATATTTTGCTGTACACAATTCATTTTATAATTCTTCAATACATGATATTGGCTACTTATCTCAATGAGTTTTTTTATAGCAAAATTATTATTTACTTGTGATTAAAAAGTATTGTGTAGTTTACGACATGTCTTTGACTTCATTTCTTTTAATTGCTTGATTCTTACTTGAGTCATTACTTACAAAAATTGAGTGAGTCTAAGATTGAAGAATGTCAAAGAGACATATCAGAGGCAAAAGCCATGGTGGAGAAAGCAGAGCACTCTCTATTGGTAAATATGGGAGGTCCTGAAGGTGGCGGTACATCCATGGGGATGAAAAGTGAAAAATTTGATCGAGATGAAGAGAGATGGGAGTCAGTAAAAGCAGCATCAATTTCTGCCCTTGTTGGTACCGTTTCAGGTCTCCCCATATGTTTGACTCAAGTCACCGACACAACTCAGCTGCTTCTCCCTTTGACAATCAACTTCATTAGTTGTGCATTGTTCGGAGTGACTTTTCGTTACACTATAAGGAGAAACTTGGATGATGTTCAACTTAAAACAGGAGTTGCAGCAGCTTTTGGTGTTGTTAAAGGTTTACCATGCTTACATTTTAAATGGATTCAAATTTTGTCACTGCATCATTTTAGATAAAATATTATCTTGTTGGTATTACTGAAACAAACTCATGATGCAGGTCTCGGAACCCTAAGTGGTGGACCACTCCTTGAGCCAAACTTTCAAAGCTTCTTATCACATGCCCAAGACGGATCAATTCATGTCAGTGAGAATCTCTTAATTTTTGTTTCTGTTGCTGTTGCTTTAGATTACTGTCTCAAGACAGGGCTTTTGAGCGCTTTTCCAATTGATTGATCATAACTTAAATACGAATTATTTGTTCAATTATCATAGCTTAGATGGACATTGATCAATGTGTTGGTATAGTTTCAACTTAACATAGTTCATCCATCCTATCAATAAACTCACTGATAATCTACTAAGAGAAGTGTTCCATTTGCAGTCGAATATTGATTCGCTTCCATTGTTAACCTGTGACGCTTGCCTTTCTGAATCAATTATGCAGTGACTGATTTTTAATCCATTTGTAATTAACTTGTTAAGTTATTTCTTTTGGCTTTTACATTCAGTGCAGTAGATAAATGACTATATAGGCACGAGAGCACTACTCTTAGCTTTGCGATATTTCAAGAATTGTAAGACAGCAACACATAAAAAACCACCACAGGTGAAAAAATACCATCATATTACAACCGAATATTTTTAGTGCATGTTTGGTTCTCTGTGAAAATACCCAAAATCAATTCCTAAAATAAATTCATGCTAATAAATTGTTTCAATTTTTAAAATTAATTGTAGATGGAAAATTCACATCAAAGAGAAACAACTCTTTCTAGTTTCTCCATTAACCAAAATTGATTTTCCACATCAAATAGAATTAATTTTTTCAAAGTGTTTTCAAACACATCCTTAATAAATATATGTGCTTAAATGAGTAAAAGACTTTAATTATTCGCTTATTGATAATACAAGTATTCTTTGTCTATAAATTTTATTTTAATATTTTAATATTTTAATTATATTTATGAAATTAAAATTATTTTTAAAAAATTAATTCTTTTTAAAATTTGCATGTTTTAGGTACAATTTACTTAATTTTTTTTAAACACTTTTATTTGAGTCATACTTTAAAATCAATTTTTTATTTGAATTTATATTTTCAAAAAATTTAATTTAAACTTCAAAATATATATATATATATATATATATATATATATATAT
>Ga0099822_1009248_pt1 | contig 12447 bp, 2 predicted proteins | sample CowpeawhiteBW_FD_76839 | JGI IMG/M metagenome (GOLD analysis project Ga0099822, IMG submission 76839) | Root nodule microbial communities of legume samples collected from California USA - Cow pea white BW | ecosystem: Host-associated > Plants > Roots > Nodule | place: USA: California | collected... | reverse complement strand
TTAAAATAATAATTATTTTTAAATTAATTTAAAAAAAAAAAAAAAATTTCACAAAAACCATATAATTAAAAAAAAAAAAAAAAAAAATTCGTCACACTTCAAATACTTCAGTGTACTTCTCTTCAAAAAGATTTCTCGCACCTGATCTTAAGAAAAATATGCCACAGAAATAGCATAGCTAATTACTTAGAACATGGTCATGAAGTCAAGACCACATTTACAAGTTCCAACTAATGTTAGCATCACAACACAATACCTTCCAAAGACTTACCATTTAACATAGGGAGTACTCGTTAGTCTGAAAGAAAAATCAGTAGCATACAATTTTCTTCTAGATAAAATAACTGAATCTAATTCAGAATTAGATTCTTTATCAAAATGCTATAAAGAATACCCCTCCCAGATCAGATTACTAACCAAACCAAAGATTCTTGTAAGACATGAAATCACGTTCCTGTAGTATTTCTTCCTCTGGAAGGACAAGATCTGTCTCCCTTGTCAAAGATATTTCTTCTTTATCCGCAATTCCACAGAGAATAATGTGCCTCAAGTAGCTTAAATCATAATAACACGGGGAATTAATTGCAACAATGTGAAAAGTTAAAATTATTAGGGTAATGTGTTGATAAATTTACAATTGAAAACTACAGGAATTGAACTTCAGTGAAACCAGGATTGCAAGAGTGTATCTACGTGAGCCTTTGTTGTTTCCATCTAAGGAAACACAAGTTTTCAACTTCACACTACGGTGGAGCTTGCAGTTATGTTGTTGACATAGCTGATTATGAAAATTTACTTGTCTCTAGAAATGAACTTCATGACTTGAACATACTTTCTTTAAATGGGATTCCCATGCTGATTTTGTGTAATAAGGTTTAACAAACCTGGGGCATTGTCCAAGCAAGACTTGACAGACCAGATGTAAGTATCTTGTCTAGGTGTATTAGATATTCAGATGTAAGTACCCAAGTTGAGTATAATGCTGGTTAACGCAAAAAGTTTGCTTAAACATTTCCCAAATGATAAAGTCAAAATTAAATTAACAGTCAAATAACACCATGCAAGAGAAATGTAGCTGCAAATTCATTATCATTTCTTCTTTCGTTATTTATGGATAGCCACCAAGTAATATATGCTTTATTTTGTCTGCAACTGCTAACGTGGTTTCATAATCTCTTTAAATGATTTAGCTTTCCGAAAGTTTGTACTTCAATGTCTGTTTCATATGTGCAGGAGGGGACTGGAATCCGTGAATGATGGAGACGTTTGTTGCCTCATGATCTCCTGTAAAAACTAGCATTGATACAGTTGTTGATTGACTTGTGAATTCCACTTCAATAAACTGATGCTCAAGTTTTGCCCTAAAAATATTTGTACCTTATATTATAGACAAACTAATCTGATAGATTTGACTTGTGTTAGTGTGATACTAGTTTTCTTTTCCCTTTTTTGTCTAGCTTATACTAAACCAGACATGTGATTTGATATGGACGTTGTCATAAATTACATTTAGTGCTGTAAATTATAAGTTAAGACACTTGTGTTCATAGTTATATTGCATGTATAATAGATTTGAATAACAATGTGTTCATTTAGCTTCCTTTCCCAATTCAGTTTGAAATAACAGTTCATTTGCAAAACTACTTAGAGATAGCCTTCCACACTTTCAGTGTGTGACTGATGCTGGTAAACCTGTGAAGAGGAACAGAAATAAAATAAACTAGTAAGTGTCTTATGGCAAGACAAGCAGTTTTCGAGCTTAACCGTGAAGGCTAATGCAGCCAAATAGTGAGGACTGATTCACATCTTCTCCTGATCTTTTGGTGGAAGAAACAAAAACAGAAAGTTTTTATTTTCTGGCTGAGAAAACAGAACAAGGCTTTGTGCATAGTTAATGACAAACACACAAGAGAATAATATAGAAACAGATAAATATGAAAAACAAGTGCTGAGAATGCAGTGCATTTCTGCCTAGTTGATGAAAATCACACACCTGAGGACAATTTAGACACTGAAAAAATAGGGGCATTCCGATAATTGAATTCCGGACCTCTCACATTCAAAGCGAGAATCACACCACTGAACCAAATGTTCACATTGCAACATAATATTCTTTCTGTTGCAAGTCGTCACATGCCAAACCGGCTGAAATATTGCACAATTCATCCCAACACATTCACATGGAGCATCTGACACCTACTGTTATTTAGCTAAACAAACTAACAGATCGAACTTGTCAGAGCTTCAAAAGGTTAAAATTTTGAAATAGTACCTTCTGCTTGTTAGTATTTATGTACACTAATTACCAAGGCAAGTCAATATTGTAAGGTAATAAATCATAAAAATATAGGGGATTCCGAGAATAATGTTGTCAGAAAAACTTATTATAAAAGATGCCACTAGACCAAAAGCATTATCATGCAAATTTTGTTTGCTAGTTCTATTAAAAAGTAATGAATTGTTTTAGTGAAATTATTGTAGGGAGAATTCTGAAGTTAAAACTTTGTTTCTAGCTTGTACATCTGATGTTTTACCGCATGTCATCAGTAAATTGGTAGCATTTTCTTTTTCATTACTAGTTGAATGAAACATAATTTGTGGTTAAAACTCCGCCAACAGTAATAAAGTTGTGTTTGGCTTATAAAACATTTAATAGAAATGAAGTTTTGCAGTGTGTGCATCTATTTCAATGTTGCAGTGCAGACTGAACCAAACTGAATGGAAATAATGGTAACAAATAAAATGTTTCCCTTTCTAACTAGCTTAGCATCAAAACAGACAGCATATGATTTGATATCACATCTTAGTACATGCTAATGCTACATGCGTAGTGAACACAAATAAATACTTGTGCAACTTATTCACGTACATTTCTTTTAAGATTTTGGGTGCTAGACACATGGACAAGACCACAATTCACAACCTCCTTCTTCAATTTGAAATAACATAGATGACTTAGCAATATTACTTCATTTTAGAATGTAGAGTTCAAATGATGTACTACGGACTTCATATGTCACATACCACAATCTCAGTATTGTGGCTCAGCTTTCAAATTAGTGGAGAGATAAGTAATCAAAGAAACTCTAAGTGCTTCTTGGGAGTCTGTCTTGGTGCTCAATTCTCAAGGACTAAAATAGCTAAATCGTCAGGACTAATTCAGTGTTCTTTTGGTGGAAAAAATGCAATTGCTAGTGTTCTTTTTGTGGCTGAGAATGCAGTGTATGCCTTTTGCCTAGTTAATGACAAACACGCATAAGAACAATACATGCATAGAAGGATATAAAAAAAAAAAGGGGCATTCCGAGAATCGAACTCGGGACCTCTTGCACCCAAAGCAAGAATCATACCACTAGACCAAATGCCCACATTGATGATAAAAGGACAAAGTCAAATATATGTCTGGTTTGCTGTTAAGATTGTCTTCACCTCTCGATTGCACACAAGAATTACATGTATATGTAGATTTCTAAGCCACCACTTTGTCAGAGTTAGTTATCCAGCTGTTATCTTGTTATGACAGATAGTGTTAGTTGGTTTAACCAGTTTAAATTCTGTTATGACAGCTGGAGTTAGTTGGTTCAGCCAATTATAATTCTGTTATGACAGCTGTACTTTGCTGGTGTAGGTCTAGCTTGTAGCCCAAGCTATTCCTACGAGTTAGTTCAATAGCTCTGGATGTAATCAATTCATTTTTACAGTTTAGTAAAATTTCAAATTACTTTTTCTCATTTTCTCTGAATTCTGTTGTCAGTTAAGGTAACTTGTTTTCTTAATCAAGCTGTCAGCCAGCTTGGTTATTTAGACCTTTGATTTTATATTTTAAGACAAACTATGAACTGCAACATTTGATACTGAAAAACTTCTGGTCACAATTATTAATGAAGCTGAAAGGAAATGGATCAGAAATGAAACAAAAACAGAATTTCTTTATTTATTGAGTTTCCCTGAATAATCAAGGGATTCAGGCCTTTCCGTAGTCCTAATCCTCTTTCACCAAAATGACTAAGTCTCAACTCTTCTTATTTATAGGAGACCCACCTTATTAATATCTTGTAACTAACTCACTTTAACTAACTAGCTCTCTAATTATTCTACCATTGGAAATAACATTGTTAATTAAGAATATCTTTACTTCACTATATAATATGGAGTTCAAATAGCATATTTAGACTTAACACTACATACCATGGCAAGCGCTATCTTGGTGCTCAGCTGTGAAGGCTAGTACAGCCAAATTTAAAAGTCTGATTCAAATCTACTCCTAGTCAATGAATAAAAAAAAAAAGAAATAACACAGGCCCACAGAAGTTTATAAAACTTAAAACTAGGGGCATTCCAAGAATCGAACTCGGGACCTCTCGCACCCAAAGCGAGAATCATACCACTAGACCAAATGCCCACATTGAACAAGAATAGGCTAAGTCAAATATATAGTAAGATTGCACACAAATGACTTATTTTGCTTACTTGGACAGGCAGTTGTCGGTCAAGAAGGTAACTTGTTTTTCTAGTCAAAGTTATCAAAGAGACTTTGGTTATCAAAATTGTTAATGTATCTATAAAAAAGGATAATAAATGAAAGAAAACAGGAACACTTTATTTGAGAGATTTGCTCTCCCCAGTTCTAATCCTCTTTCCCCAAAATGACTAATTCTCTCAATTCTTACTTATATGCAACCTAGCTTATTAATTTCTTGTAATTAAGTCTCCTTCAGTAACTCTATTCAATCCACTTATTAGGGGGTTAACCATCAGTTTCACATCATCATTCATCTCAATGCATTCACTAAACAAACTAACTAGTCATAATGCTTTTTGTATTTAAGTAAACCAATTCACAACTCAGGTCAGCTTGTCAGTTTTCAGATCATCAAAACATAGGGGACTTTAAGAATGAACTTGTGACCTTTTACATCCTAAGAAAGAAATACAACCAGATCAAAAGCCTTATGATGCAATTTTTGTTGTTTTTTCTAATTATGTTAATAGCTAAAAAATTGATTGCTGAAACTATTTTATGGTGATTCTGAAATTAAAACTTCTTGTGTAACTTACATATCTCACTCTTACCAAATAATATCAGTAAATTGCCAGCTTTCTCTTTTTTACATCAAATTGAACACCACATGTGTTTGATATGAAGGTTAATCACATATCCCACCGAGTGTTTGTAATGTACAAACTAAGATGCTTGCTAATTACATGTGCAAAACATTTACAGATATAATTGTGCTGATACATTTGTTTATAAGAATTTGATATTTAAGGGTGTCATGCATCATCAGCAACAACCTCCTTCCTTATTTAGTTCATTAAGAAATATTTTAATTGCTTGTAGAATATATAGTTCGCAGGGCGCACACTTAGAGTTAAGATCAGATACCATACTAAAATCTAAGCATTAAAACAGATGCTTGCTAACATGTGGGGAGATAGGTAAATCATAACAATCTCGGTGTCTTGATGAAGCTTAACTGTTAAAAGACATATCAACAGTCAAACAAAATACAAACAGAACTGATTGCTAAGATTGTGATTTTCATCTTCACCTGTTCTTTATGAAAAAAATGCAACTGCAAGTATTCTATCGTGTCTGATAAAGCAGAGTTTTTCTTTTGCCTACTCAATGACAAAAAAGAGAGGGGGGCATTCCGAGAATTGAACTCGGGACCTCTCGCACCCTAAGCGAGAATCATACCACTAGACCAAATGCCCGCATCTGGAAAATTTGGGCAAAGTCAAATATATGTTAGTTTTATTTTAGAATTGAATATGCATGCCACGTTCTCTTCACTCCTATATTACCTGGATAGGCAATTGTAAATCAGGGCAACCTGCTTTTCTAATCAAATTATCAAAGAGTGTTTACTAATTTACCATTCTGGTTTAATGTATAAACTTTCTCCGTACAGATACCCTGTTTTTGGAGATAATGGAGTTCAATTCATGGCACTATTAAGCATTAAATGTGTGAGAGGTCCTCTCCTAATTTAGATTCTTTACCTGCTTTTCTTTATAATCGGACCTGTACCATTGTCTCTGGTTTTATATTTTAATTATCAACTACGACTTACAACAACAAATTATTGTATTACATCTTCTGTGGCAAGCAGTTAAAGAATGGATTCATTCATCGCAGCACAATCACATGCAACCTCTGATGTTTATTATTAATTAACAAATTGAATTAAAAGTAAAGTTCGTCAGTAAAATTAGAAATCAAACCTGGAGCTTGTTGGTTGATATTTGACTATAGCATTTACCAAGTGGAGTGAAGCCTTGAAGCCTGTCAGCTTCCAAATCGTCAAACAGCGAAAAGTGCGGCGGAGGAACCGGAACCTCTCGCACCCTACTCAACTCTCCTTCCCTATTTTTTTCAATTTTCTTCTCCTAAACTGACCTAACCTGATCGCTTTTATGATTAAAGTTCTTTATTTAAAAATATTGGCAAAAGATAACAAAACAAAACAAAGTCGGTATACTTGTTACTAAATACCCAAACTAAAGCAGTTCAATTTTTATGATATATAATTTATTACTCTAAATTATATCTATCAGTAGTATATTATAAATTATACAATTTATATTATTGCAAATTATATATTTACTTTTATCCTTAAAGTATTAGTATGTACATATATTCTTATTAAGTACAAGGGAAATAAAATCACATAAAATAATAAATTTTATTAGTATTGTTATTATTATAATTATAAAATTAAAATAATTTTTATAACTATTGTAATTAACTTTTATTTATTTTTGTAATAAAATGGTTAAATTTAAATAAAAAAGTCAAATAAAAAAATAATTGAATTTTAAAACAATGTCACTTAAAGATTAAAATTGATAAAACAATAATTTTAATCTATAAATATTTATTAAAAAAATTGAAAAATAAATTTGGACACCACTACACTTTTATACATAATTAATAAGATAGACCAACACCATTACACTAATATATATATATATATATATACTGCAATATTTTGTAGTTAACTTATTAATATGCAATCATACAAATAAATTTATTTATTAAGTTATTATATTTACTACAGTTATTTAGTAATAAATTAATAAATATATAATAGTATATTAATATCCCTATATCAAGAATGTTAATATAATGGTACAATTATAATTATTAACTACTATCAAAGTAAAATTTATAAAGTAAAATATCAATATAATTATGGATTAAATATATTTTTAGTCCTTCAAGTTTTAGTGAAATTTAGAATAGGTCTTTGTTTGAAACTTTTTACTAATTTAGTTATTTATCTTTATAAATACGTGAATTTAGTCCTTCTAACTAAATTTTGTTAAGGTTTATTTGATATTTCAAATACGTTTTATGATAATATTTGAGTTAACATTGAAGCGAAAATGTGTCAAACGGTGTACATAATCCAAATACTATCATGAAATGCATTTGAAATATAAGATAAATTTAACAAAATTTGGTTAAAAGAATTAAATTTTGTGACATTTATAAATATGTAGGACTAAATTGGTCAAAAATTTTGAAGATGGTCTAATTCTAAATTTCACTCAAATGGATGAAAACATATTTAAACCTATAAATAATACCTATAAACAGATATGATGGTCACAAAATCAAAAGTTTGCTTAAACCTTTCCATTATGGTAAAGTAGAAATTACATCATTGTAGGTGATAATTTTTTAAAAGTTTGTTTATACATGCTGGCTACAATAGCTCTAAAGATCGATTTAGATTTTAGAAAAGAGAGATGTTAGAAAAGAAAGAAGATGGATTTGAGTGAATTAGATAATGAAGTTTATATTGTTTCTTTATTTTATTTTTAATTTATTTTGGAAATTAGTGAATAGATTTAAAAATAAAATTTGAGTAATTTGGTTGATATGATAGATTAAAGATTAAGTTTCATTGAAAAAAAAATTATCAAATTATCCTTAGGGTGTTCTTTTGGATAGATTGATTTGGGAGAGAGGGAGAGGAAGAAATTGAAAGAATTAGAGAGTGAAATTGATGTTTTTTTTAAGAGATTTGGATGTGATTTTTGAGTGAATTAGAGAATGAAGTTTGTGAAAATTTATGACTGATTTGATGGAAGTGATAGATAAAAAAAATATTTAATAGATAAAAAATAAAATTGACTGAATTGCCCTTGTTAAAAATATGAAATGAATTTTAGATGAGTTAATTTTTTTAACATTATTATTCATTAATTTTGAAAAAATTAATATTTACTTTTAAATAATGCCTTTCTTTTTTAAAAAAAAATTAAATATTTATATATTAATGATTATTGTGAAAAAATAAGGTTATTTTTTTATTTCTTTGTGACATAATTAATATTTAATTTGAAAGCATTTTTTATCTTTTAAATTAGGGTCTTTTTTTTAAAAGTGTAACTTTTACCTGTTAATCTCTTTACATGAGAGAAAATGAAAATAATTAGTAATCCTGCATTTTCGCTCTTTCCATTGCATACAAATCAATTAAAAGGAACGTGAACATCTTCAAATTCTCACTTTCTATCTCTTTTAAAAAGTAAATATGTTTAAAAGAACATGGCCTTAATACTAGAAGTAACTTAAAATTATATTTAAATAAGTTGATTTATTTTATAAAAAATATTTGAATGAATAAATTAAATATATAGATATATATATTAATAAAAATACAATATATTTACTCCTTCAACTTTTCTTATAAACAATTTAGAATTTTCAAGTATTAATTATTGATGTAAGCATAATTTTAAAAGTAATATTTTTACATTATTATCATAATCACAACATTATTAATGAATTAAGGTGAATTAAGAAAAGAATAAATGAATTCGAGCATAATGGTAATCTTCTTCGAATCAAATCACATAAGGAAAGATGTGAAAATAAGGAAATTCCCATGTTCTTTCCTTTTCTTCATTCTCAAATTCCTATAATTGAATACCTAACTCACCCTCAAATCATTTCTCTCCAATCTCTCTCAACAATAAATCCCTTCAAATGAACACAACATAATTTTAGTGCTTCATGATCTCCCCCGGAAACTCTATCACCATTTATACTACTTTAGATTGGCATTCAAAAAAAGGTAATTAACAAGTGAAGTCAAGTCAAGCTTGTAAACTTCTAAATTATCAAAATGTAGGCATTTCCAGTGTCAGACCATTAGACAAAAAACCTTATCATGCAAATTTCATAGTTTGATAGTTATATTAGAAACTATTAAATTGATTTGCGAAAACTTTTAGGATGTATTATGAAGTTGAAACTTTGCCTCTAACTTGTATATCTGACTTCTACCACATGACATAAGTAAAATTGTTGGCACTCTAACTTGCAACAAGTTGAAGCTTTAGTTGTACTTATGGAACTGTTTAACAAGTTCAGGTAGCTGAAATCCATCACCAAAAGAGAATTTTGTTGCTTCTTGATCTCAACATTGATACAGTCATTGAATGGCTTATAAAACAAAGAACTGAAGTTTTGCAAGCTTAATGAATCAAAACAGAATCAAGTAACTTCTGTCAAACGTGAAGGCAACATGCATAAAGAAAAAAGAAAGGGGCATTCCGAGAATCGAAGTCGGGACCTCTCGCACCCAAAGCTAGAATCATACCACTAGACCAAACGCCCACATTGGAGGGGAAATGGCCAGATTTGGTTATCAGTCAAGGTATCAAAGAGCTTCCTTATTCACCTCCAGTCTTTTATTTTAGGATAAACTGTGACTTGCAACACATAATTATATTACATTTTCAAGGGCAAGTAGCGATTTGGTAACGAGCCCTTCCAGTTAAAACTAATAATGTATCTTAGCATTCATTCTAATGCACTCACATGAAGCATCTGATGCTTATTGCTATTTAACAGAAACAAGTTTACAAGTCAAGAATGTTAGCTTCCCAGGCTTTGAAGGGCTAAAAGTTAAAAATAAGTCTGATGCTTCTTCCTATTTAATTACACAAGTTAACAAATCATGTTAAGCTTATTAGCATCCAAGCCATTAAAATATAGGGCATTCCAAGAATAAATGTGTGTCCTCTTGTGAAAATTATGTTGTTTGCTAATTATATTAAAAACTAAAAAATTGGTTTGGTGAAATTATTTTAGGGTGGATTCTGAACTTAAAGCTTTGCTTCTGACTTGCACATCTAACTTTGTTTACCACATGACATCAGTAAATGGTAGCATTCTACTTTTTTACAAATTGAAACATTATGTGTACTTTCAAGGTTATTTCACAAGTCGAGCATCAATGATAGAGAAGTTTGTTGCTTCACAATTACTTGTAAAAACTACATCAATATTCATACAGTAGTTGACTGGATAATAAAGCCTTTTATATCAAAAGAAGTAAAGTCAAGATATTTAAATCTATTTGTTAGTTGGATTATAGACTGAACCAAGCTGAATGAAGCAACTTGTGGACGTCATTTAGTTTTTCTTTTCATTTCCTAACTGGCCTACACTGAATCAATAATGTATTTGGGTGCAAGGCATCGACAACAATTCAAACTCATCTTCCTTATTCAATTAAAACATAAATACATGAAAACTGAAAAAAATAGGGGCATTCCGAGAATTGAACTCGGGACCTCTCGCACCCTAAGCGAGAATCATACCACTAGACCAAATGCCCACTGTTGAAAGGGTGAGTTAAATCTATGTTTAGGTTTCGTTAAAATTGTGTATGTCACATCCTCTAAAGTCCTACAATACGATTGCAGACAAATGACCAGATTTGCTTACCTGGATGGGCAATTATAAGTGAAGATATAACTTGATTTTCTAGTCAAGATATCAATGGAAGATTACTTATGTAACCCTCTGGTTTTATATTTTAAGACCAACTTTGACTTGCAACATATTATTTTACAGGATTTTCAGTGGCAAGTTGTCACTTGGTACTGAAATACTTGTAGCAGAAACTGTTGATGTATCAATTTATTCATCCAACACATACATATGCAAACTCTGACACTTATTATTATTTAACTAAACATGCTAATAAGATACTTTCTAATTAGATGTGTCCGTCAATTGTTTTGAAGAATTTGATACTTTTGGGTGGCAGGCACCATGAACAACAATTACCACCATCCTTATTCATATATGCAATTTGAAAAAACATATTTGATTAACCAATACTTTTACTTCATTGTAGAATACAGAGTTCATATGGCATACTTAAGATCAAATACCACAATCTCAGAATTGTGACTGATGCTTGCTAACTAGTGGAAAGGCAGAGAAATCAAAACAACTGCTAACTGCCTTGTGACAAATTGTCTTGGAGCCCAACCTAAGGCTTATACAGCCAGCTACTTAGACTATGATTTGCATCTTCTCCTGTTCTTTTAGAAGACAGTTGGAAGAGAAACAACTGCAAGTATTATATCGTGTCTGAGAATGCAGTGCTTCTCTTTGTGCCTACTCAAAAACATATGTAAATAAAAAGGGGGCATTCCGAGAATTGAACTCGGGACCTCTCGCACCCTAAGCGAGAATCATACCACTAGACCAAATGCCCTGATTGGGAGACTTAGGGCAAATCCAAAACTATGTCAGTTTAATAATAAAATTGTATATGCATGCCACATTCTCTTCAGTTCTAATGGTAAGATTGCATACAGAGTACCAGATTTGCTTACCTGGATAGGCCATGTAAGTCAAGGTAACCTCTTTTCTAGTCAAGTTATCGATGTGAATTTACAATTTATCACTCTTGGTTTTATGTATATACTTTTCTCGCTACAGATATCCTATTTTTAGAGACAATAGTGTTCAATGCACTATGGAGCATTAAAGGTGTGAGTACCATTGTCTCTGGATATATTTTAATCATCAACTTTGACTTACAACACATTATTGTATTAAATTTTCATAGGCAAGCTGGTACTTACACCGAAAATTTTCAGATAAAGTTATCGATCTGCAATTCATTCATCCCAACACTATCACATGCAACCTCTGATGTTTATTATTATTTAACTAAACGAACTAACATGTCAACTTTGTCAACTTCCGGAAGTAGAAAGGGGCTAAAATTGAGAAATCAAACCTGATGCTCGTAGGCTGGTATTTAACTAAAGCGATTACCTTCTCAATCTTGCCAGTTTCCGAATCGTCAAGAAACAAAAAAGGGGCACTCGGAAATGAAGTTGGAACCTGTCGCACCCCAAGCACGACTCATCTGGACCAAACGCTCGTTTTTTCCACTTCTTCTGAAAGTAGGTGCTGACCTAGGAGAGCTTATTTACATTCCGCGCACTAACGAGGAGATATACGAAGAAAGATCAGTTTTTTAACGAGGAGATACACGAAGAAAGATCAGTTTTTTACATGAAATTACAATAATAACCTTTTTAACCTATTTTTTTACTTATATTTTTTCATTTATTCTATACTGCAGTTACCTTTTTGCTTTTCATATTACTTCATAT
>Ga0099822_1009244_pt1 | contig 12455 bp, 4 predicted proteins | sample CowpeawhiteBW_FD_76839 | JGI IMG/M metagenome (GOLD analysis project Ga0099822, IMG submission 76839) | Root nodule microbial communities of legume samples collected from California USA - Cow pea white BW | ecosystem: Host-associated > Plants > Roots > Nodule | place: USA: California | collected... | reverse complement strand
GTTTTTTTTTTTAAAAAAAACAAATACTAAATTGAGTAAAAAAAATCAAAAAACAAAATAAAAAAAAACATAAATAAAAAAAAAAAAAAAAAAAAATATTATAAATTTTATATATTATATATATATATATATATATATATATATATATATATATATATATATATATCCATCACGTCAATAATGATTTCCTAACACAATTTTTAAATTGAAAACATTATTCACAAACTAAATGCATAGTAAATAAATAAAAATGAGTTTAATTACATTTAAATTCTCTTTTTACTTTTACCGATTTTCTTAGTTCCAAATTTCATTTTATTCAATCTGATAGTTCATCAACAGAGAAATAATTATCTGATACTTAATTTATGTCTAGTGAAATAATTCACGTAAAAAAGCGTAATAACATTTTTATAAATAAGTAGAAGATATTTATGTCAAGCTCTTTATTAGCTCACATAAATAAGATAATTTATGTCAAATACTATTGGGTCTAACATAAATTGTCTAGTCAACCAATAAGGAGTTTGACATAAATTTACTTTTATATATCATATATAGGTTCTCATTATTTTTCATTGTGCGAAACATGTCAAAAATGCTTTTTCGAGTTAGTTTGTCTCTAATGATGAAATAATGCTAGTTTGAGATTCATTTCTGACCAAGTCTTCTTTTTCTTCTTCTTGTATGATGGGCTTCTATTGGACAACTTTTGTCCAATTTGTTTCGTCGTTGAGTTTTGTTTTTGCTAAACTTTTCCTTTTAATTTGTGATCGTGATTGTGATTATTTCTTAGAGAACTCGGTTGTGGTTTTGCGTGAGCGTCTTGTTGTTTGTATATCATGTTTGTCACATTAAGAATATGTTGTAGTGGTAAGAAAAACTTGTGTCTTTTGGATTTTTATGACATTTAAAATCAATAATGAATATTTGTTCTTACCTTAGTTTATTTCTATCACAAATAAAAAAAAATGATAAAATGAGTATTTCTGAACTTGTTTCAATTTTGTGTGTTGTCTATCAAATAACATTTTTTATAAATTTGAAGAAGAGTTACTGAGTGTTACTTATTTGAAATATATTATAATTTATGTATTATAAGTATGTAGATAAGCAAAAACAAACTTTTCATTTATTAGATTAGAAATTAATGGGTGGTCTGTTAGCGGTTCGATAGAAGGTGCAATTGTCTTAACCCGTTCGTAAGATGAGATTTGCATCTCACATATATATTATGAAATTGTCTTATCTCTACTTGATATGGGATTTCCAACACTATACATATATTGTTTACTTTTAATTTAAACATGAGATGGATATAATTTTTTTCACCAATCAGAGACAAAAAGAAAATACGAGTTGATTTATAAAAGTTAAATAAGAAAATGGTAGTTATGTTTTTAGGTTAAGATAGAAAAAATAAATGTTTTTATTTCTCATTTATCTTTCTTTATTTCTTTAAAACTCTTTCTTTATCTCTTTTTGGGAGAAGATTTTTTTTCTTCTATAATTAGGATTTCAATGTGGTTCTTTACCAAGCCTTTGGAATCGTAATAGTGTATTGAATTAATGAAGTTTTGGAATAAAACTTTCTTAGCTAAATTTGGAGTAGTTTTACAATATTGAATGAACAAAAATGTGAAAATATGATTTCAAACTCTTTTATTTTTATTTTTAGATCGCTAACCTAAGAGATAGTGATTTTGTATTAGTGTTGATTTAATGATGTGATTTTGAATGAAATAGAAAGACATGTGTGTATTGATATGTGAAAACCTTCACATGACTTAATTGTAAGTGTTTTATGATTTTTATTTTTTACATCTCTCACTTAATTGACTTAAGTGCAAGTGATTTATGATTTTTATTTTTTAGATGTCTCACTTTGATTAGTTATTACTCAAGTGAGATAGATGTTGAATACTGATTTCCAAATATGGAGTTTTTTTGCAAGCAATGAGGTACATCATTCAAGCAATAACTCATCATTCAAGTTATGGTTTTTTTATTGAATGATGTTTCTTGAACAATGAAGTGTCACTGAAGTAACAATTCATCTTTCAAGTGAAAAAAAGACTAAATGCATTCTTTTTTTAGGATTATATCGTTTAAGTGAGAACAAATCGCTCGATTGAAGGTAGCTCGTTCCAGCAATATTTCCTATTTTTGTATTATATGTTTTGCTATTTAAAGGTGTTTTCATATGATATGATTTGTATATAATTGTATTGTTATATGGTATTTTGATTTCATTCTTGAAAAGTTAAAGGTTGTCTTCTAATGAATAATTGGAAATTCAAATATAGATTTTATTAGTGGTGTGAAGTATGGGTGGCAATGCGGCCCGCCCCGCCCCACATTTGGCACGTACAATGCGGGTTGGCACGCCCTACCCCACATTTTAATTGTGGGTTGAAATGTTTGGCCCGCCCCGCATAACTACGGGCTCGCGGGCCAGGCCGCTTTTTTTTATTTTTTATTTTTAAATTCTGATGATAAAACTTTCAATATTCAAAAAATTGGAAAATTTTAAGAAGTTCACAAAATTAAGCAAAGACTTTGAGAGAGTTTGATGATAAATTGATAATTTAACATTTTTATCATGTTCGTACTATGACATACACGATCTATTCTTTAAATTTTAGCACAGTAAACAATACATAATACTTGTCTTTATCGGTCATATAAGAATTTGAAACATTAATGCAAGAGTCCATAAAAAAATAATTGATATACACAAGTACAAATTTTTAATTTTTAATTTATTATTATTATTATTTTTATTTATACTGGCTTTGTGGGCCAGCCCGCGCGAACCACGGGATAATGTGAGCCTACGGGTTCACTATCCTGGTCCACCCCATGTTATTTTTGCAGGTTTGCGAACCGGTGCGAGTCGGTCCGACAGGTCATATCAGACCCATATTGCCACCCCAAATGTGAAGGTTAGTTATACAAGGTTTCACTAATAACCCAAACCATATAAATGAATGTATCTAGTGGTAAGAAGTTGACAAAGGATTCACAATACTTTAAGATTTAAGTGAAACTAATTTCGCTGGTCAGAAAAAGAAAAAAGTTCACAAATTTATTGGAAAGGAAATGCAAATACCAATGGAATTTCAACCTTCTTTTTCCACTTCACTTTTTTATATACAATCCTACGGTGTATATATATATATATTTGACTCTGCAGCCTCTGAGAAAGAAGCAAACAATCTAACATACTCCCTGCTAAGAGCATACATGCTGTGGTTGAACTTATTCTAAGAAAATAACCTTTTTCAATCTTGTTCCAATTAAAAAAAGATTATTTTTAAAATTAATAATGTGTGTGTGTGTGTGTGTGAACGAATTCACCATTTGGCCTCTAGAATTTTTCCTGAAATGGCAGTGGCAAGTGCTGTAGTGAAATTGGGATCCCTTGTCAAAGAAGTAGCCATTTGTTGAACCAAAAATTGTTGGATAGATGACTTTTGGGCACTTTCAAACAATCCTGATTTGACCAAATCAAGCCTTACAGTTGGACTTGACCCTTTTCCTCCTTCACTTTGCTTTGAACCAATTTCACCTCTTTCATTACAATGGTTATGCTCTCCTTCATATGTTGTAACAAGTATTGTAGGGTCTTCTAAACTCCTTTGCACCTGCACAATATTTGTTCATCACAAAGTTACAAAAAGTTTCACCAATAACTAAGATAAACTTACATAAGATATTAATATCAATCTCGTCTAAAACCTAATACAATGAGTTTATCGGTTTTTTTAACAGTGATTTTGAATTACTACTAAAGTGTGAAAAAAGTTACCTTCTTTTTAACGGGGCAGGTTGGGGCAAAGGAGCACCTGAAGTAAGCTCTAGGAGAAGGGTTATCCCTAGTGACCTTTTGACCATATTTCCTCCATTGATATCCATCCATCACATACTTCAATTACACCCAAAAAACAAAATCAAGATTGTTAGTATTATTATTCAGAGATAACTAATCAAAATTGAAGATGCTAATCACAAGTTTAGTAACTTACTAAGCTGTTATTAGAAGCTTCTGTCTTTACAAGAACCTTTTGAACCTTTGGGGAGGAGCTGAAATCCTTGTACCTTTTGAAGGAATCCTCTGTTATGGAGCTGCACTCACCATTGTTGTTGTTGTTGTTGTTAACAACACCAAATTTGTTGGTACAACACTCACTCTCTGCTTTTCTCTTGCGTGATTCAAGTTGCTCTTGCTCTAAATTTGTGTTCATCAATTGGGTCAATTGCTTCTGCAAAACCATGTAGCTGTCACACAAGTGGGTCAACATCTCAGTCAACCTCTTGTTCTCACGTCTCAGCCTCTGCAACTCTTCCTCCAAAACCATGTCCTGCTCACAGAATGTTCGGTGTCAGAAATTCAAGAAGTAAAATGATTCTTTTTGTACCCTTTTCTGGATACAAACCTTCATACACAACAACAATTTTGATTCTTACAGAAAACTGATGCTTTTTGTGTATGAGAATATGTACTAACCGTGTGAAGAGAAGAAGGATGAACGTTGAGATTGAGTGAAGTATCCAAGCATGTTGGTTCCATTGAAGATTGTTGGAAGAGAAAATGAAATTAATGTTTGGGAGAAAGTGAGGGGAGAGATATATAAGAGTGAGGAGAAGAGAGGAAAGTTGCAGGAAATGAGAAGAAAAAGCAACATGATGAACTCACGTCACCCAAATGTCGTCACTGCTTTGCTTTGGTGTATATTTAAGCATACACGTTTTGTTTTTGAAACATTATTATTATATATTAATAAAAGGTTAAGTCTGTTTTAGTTATTAAAATTTTACATGAAATAAAATTTAGGTTCGTATAAAATTTGATTCAAATTTTACAAATAAATAAATATAATTTTTTTATTTAATTAGTTCAACTTTTTTAAATGTTAAATCCATTTTTTAACTTATTCTAAAGTGAAATTATGTTAAATTATATAAACAATTAATATGTTAAAAAAACTTAACACAATAAAAAATAATTGAATTATAGAAAGGGTTAAATATATTTTTGATCTCTTAACTTTTAATGAATTTTGGAATTAGTCTATTTTAAAATTTTTGACCAATTTAGTCTTTCATCTTTCAAGATATGTGTAATTAGTCCTTTTAATCAAATTTTGTTAGGTTTATTTAATGTTTCGTACGCATTCGAGATTGTATTTGAGTTGTTTATACTGTTTAACATATTTTTGTTTTAATGTTAAGTTAAATATTATTATGAAATGTGCTTGAAATATTAAATAAACTTAACAAAATTTGATTAAAATGACTAAATTCACACGTATTTCGAAACATAATAAATTGGTCCAAAGTTTTGAAATAGACTAATTTCAACATTTACCAAATGTTAAGCAAAAAAACATATTTAATCCTTCAAAACAATTTATTTATTTAAAAAATTTGAGAATTAAAATATATAAAAAAATTTCACAAAAATAAATTTTAATTTTGCATCAGAATTTAAAAACTAAAAAAATATTTATCCCCTTAATAAACCGTCGTTTTATTTGTCGGTTGTTTTATATACAGGTGACACGACAAAGTTAGAACAAAACTTCTTCCATATTTTATTTCAGCTTCTACCTTCCATATGTCATCTGTGAATTACCACTTTTTTTCCCAATTAATAAAACTGTTTAAGTTCCTTTTCAAGTATTAAAATGTATATTAATTTAGCATCTAGATTAATATTTTCATTGACATTAAAGAATTCATTTGAAGACTGTTTCATTAATTGAAACACTATGTAACATGATTTTGAGGATCGAATAAATAATATGTTTATTATAATAAATGTTATAAAATTATAATTATATAACACTTATTATAATAAAAATGTATAATTTTAGTATATATATATTTTAATTTTATTAACTTTATTAATTCTATTTAAATTTTATTAATAATTGAGATAATAATTCTTTTATTAAAATTGTAATCTTTTATTATATTAAAAATAAAATATTACTTGTTATAATTAACAATTATTTAATTTTTAAATACAAAAAAAAAATGTATGAAATTTTTATTTAAAATATATTCAAAAAATATTTCGGAGATGAATTTTTTTTAAATCATTTGTACTATTGAAAAAATATATAATTTAAATATTTAACGCAATCACCTACTTAAATATAAAACAACCAAGTTAGAAATAATATGTATAACCTCCTTATCTTTTATAATAATAACAATAATAATAATAATAATAATAATAATAATAATAATTACATCATTAATATTTTTTCATAACTACTTTATATATATATATATATATATATATATATATATATATATATATATTTACAATTATATCTTTTTTATATTTTTTTATTTTTTTTTTTTTTTATTTTTATTTTTTTTTTATATATAAAAATTATTTATATTTATATTGTAAATATATATATATATATATATATATATATATATATATATATATATATATATATATATATAAACAGTAAAAAAATCATATATTAAATAAAACAATTTAGTTTAATTACGCGTTAAAAACCTAATCACGTAACTACGCGTTAAAAACAGCGATATCCACCGGTATATTTAAGAACGCGTTAGTGTAAATGACAATTACTAAATATCAATAATATGTATTTTTTAATTTAATTTTCTCTAAAAAAGTATCTATTATTATTATTATTATTATTATTACATGAATTCCAATTGCCAACTAAAATCCAGTGCCGTTGATGTCGCCAATCTATTTCTTGCAACATGCCAGCCCACACAGTGTCCCACCGCACACATCCCGTGACCATATTCCCACTCTCAATACTCTTGCGCGTGTTTCCCACACTTCGTCACTTCCAACAAAACCCCTTCCACTCTCTTCACTTTACTTCACTCTCTCTGTGTCTCTTTTCGTTTCTCAGTTCCTACAATGTCTTCGTTTTCTCTTTCGTTTCTCACATTGTTATCGTTCTTTTGTTTCTGCGCTAACGCGCGTCTAACGTTGGACTTCTACAAGGACACGTGTCCGCAGTTCGCGCAGATCATCCGCGACACCGTGACGGCGAAGCAGATCGCGAGCCCCACGACGGCGCCCGCCACAATCCGCCTCTTCCTCCACGACTGCCTCCTCCCCAACGGCTGCGACGCCTCCATCCTCCTCTCCTCCACGGCGTTCAACAAGGCGGAGCGCGACGCCGACATCAACCTCTCCCTCCCCGGCGACGCCTTCGACCTCGTCGTCCGCGCCAAGACCGCCCTCGAACTCGCCTGCCCCAACACCGTCTCCTGCGCCGACATCCTCTCCGCCGCCACCCGCGACCTCCTCACCATGCTCGGCGGCCCCTTCTACCCCGTTTTCCTCGGGCGTCGTGACGGCCGCTTCTCCTCCGCCGCCTCCGTCCCCAACCACCTCCCCACCCCATCCATGCCCATGCCCCAAATCACGGAAATCTTCACCCGGCGCGGCTTCTCGGTGGAGGAGTTCGTCGCTCTGAGTGGAGCCCACACCGTGGGATTCTCTCACTGCTCCGAATTCGTCTCCAACCTCTCGAACTCTTCTTCTTCCTACAACCCTCGTTTTTCTGAAGCTTTATCCAAAGCTTGCGCTGATTACAGAACCAACCCTACCCTTTCCGTCTTCAACGACATTATGACTCCCAACAAGTTCGACAATGTGTACTTCCAGAACCTTCCTAAGGGTTTGGGTGTGCTGAAATCCGATCACAGTTTGTACAGTGACCCTGTTACCAGACCCTTCGTGGAGGGCTTCGCCAAGGATCAAGCTAGGTTTTTTAGGGTTTTTGCCTCCGCGATGCAGAAGCTGAGTCTGCTCAATGTGCAGACGGGGAGAAAGGGGGAGATCCGACGCAGGTGTGATCAGATTAATTGATTCTTTCTTCTTCTTCTTTCTGGAAGCTGTTGATGATTTTATGAGATAAGATCTTGTGATTTATGATGAGAATGAGAATGAACGAGAACGAAACCTCTGTTGTGCATGAATTTGATGTTGTTGAGGTTGATTATACATACATAGATTTGGGTTGTGTGAGGTGGGGAAATGCAGGGAATGCAGTAATTGTTGTTGTTCTTTGGATAGATGAATCTGAGTTATGGTTTTGAATGTAATATTATAAGATTTAATTAATAAAGTTTCTCATTTTAATCTGTTTTCTCAGAGTTCATGTAGGTTTGAGATTGCATACAAATTGGTGTGGAGTGATTGAATATGGATTCTAGGTTAAATAAATGTTTAATCTTCATCTCGAAGGAAGAATTTTTGTAATTGAGTTAGATGAACAATGAATAGTAGGATCAAAATCCAAATCTAACTCACTATTGTTCAGCCAAATTTTGGGCTAAATAGTGTTACCTCTGGTAAGAAATTTAAATCTTTTTACCTTAAGGGGTTTAAGAGATAAAACAGTCAGAACTAATTTTTATCAGTAATAATACCAAACATTATAATCAATTTATAGCTACTCATTTAATGAAACTACTTCTAAAGTACACTTTATTTAATTTGAATTTTGTTTTCAATAAAAAACTTATTTTTTAGATGTTAAGTATCAAATAAAGGTAATTTAGAAAAGATTTTTTTAAAGATACTAATGTAATCAAATACTAATTTGAGTTAAACTTATTTTGCTTTTTGAAGTTTATAATTGATATTTTTAGTTCTTTCAGTTTGAAAAAGAAATTTCTATGTTTGTTTTTTCAAATGTCTTGTACAAAAATCAAAATGATGCCAAAATTTAAACGATAATTCACTCGTTTTCTTTCTCTGTTGATTAATTTTCGTAATTAAGTTTTTTTATCCTTAACACATGAGTGAGTTGGTCCAAATTCAAGTTTCAAGAATCTGTGTTGATTATGGTGAGCATTGCAATAGATTTGTCATGGAAATACGCATTTTTTGTTGTTGGATATTATAATTATGTGAGGGAGGGATGCTTAATTGGTTAAATAATTGAAGAATTTGGCTTTGGATTTTGAAAAGCACGTTTTGTCTGCACTGTGGCATCTATTTTGTCCCTTATGGAAAGAAGCTGCATGTGCATGTGCATTTTGCATTCACTCAAACGCGCGTTTTGGGATACAGCTGGTGAAGTTGTTGCAGAGTTTTTAATGCATCAGAGGCGCCGCATACGCTATCTGATATATAATACTTTCTGCGGTGATTACTTAAACTCTAATAATGTTTTTGTTCTTCGTTCGGAACTAATATATTACAGTTTTAATTGGTATAATTACTTATACAGATAAGCAAATTTTATCTTTCGTTTTTGTATTTAAGATTGTTCCTTTTAGTTTTATACGTGTTATTGTTTCTTTAGTTTGAGTTTAGATTTAGACGAGAGAGAATAAAAATTATTAGAAATGATACGTAAAAGAATTAAGTTTGTGTTTGGATAAATAATTTAAATTATTCTAAAAAATGTAAATATATATTATTTGAATTTTTTATAACGAATTTTCTTTAATTTATTAAATAATTTGTTTGGATAAAATAATTGAAATATATTTCAATTTTTTTATTTAGATAAATCAATTTAATATAGACAAACTTAACTCTATTGAGTTTGAGTTGAGTTAGTTTGACATTCGATCCGGACGACTCGTCTTGACTTGGTCTGAATTGACTCCTGAAGATTCAACTCAGGCCTGACCTTCGTCACGAGTTAACTCGATTAGACCTTTGACCTGTACCAGCTCAGACTCGACTCCACCTTTGGCTAATGATCAATTCGGCTCGACCTTCGGCTAGGTCGACTAGACCTTCAATACGGGTTGACTTGATTAGACCTTCGGCCCAGGCAGGCTAGACTAAACCTTCTCCCTGGGCCAGTTCAACTTGATTTTTGGTTTGACATGGCTCGATTCGACCTTCGTTCGGCCTAGGCTAGTTAAACCTTCGGCACGAGCCAAATCGGCTTGACGTTCCTAGTTTGGCTTGGCTAGAGCTTCTGCCTAGGCCGACTCAGCTCGACTTTCAACCTAGTCTGGATCACCTCGACCTTCGACCCTGGCTAGCTCGGTCCGACCTTCGACTGATTCGACTCAACCTTTGGGACGGACCGACTTGACTTGACCTTTGACCTGACCCGACTCAACTTTTTGGACCTGGGAACTTTCTTTGTCCTACGTAATTAATAATTTCACAACTTGGAAAATTTCAATTTATTTCTTTTCTTAATGTTCAAATTCTACTATTTTAGTTATTTGGAATATCTCCTTAAAATTTCTCAACTTCAATTGTGAAACCCCCTTTTCTCTTGTTTCTCTAAGTTATCTATTCTCACCAAGTTAAGTGCATCAGCTCACCACACTGAACAAAACACACTTCACAAATTCTCTTCAGTCTTCTCCTCTCAAACCCCCACACTCTCCACAATTCTAATCCCTTTTCTCTTGCAAATTCAGTTCCTAGAAAAGAAATCCTTGCAGAGCTCCCCACTGACTTTGCTTCCAACTCTCTCCCTCACAATAAGTATATTCTTCCAAGTCCAATCTTATTTTGCTCTGAATTCGAAATCCAGCCTCTATTCTGGAATTAATCAAACGTCCTCATAATCTTGTGTTGTAATGGCTAAATTATCTAGGTTGAACTGAAATTCTGAGCCCCATTGTTGAGAAGGTATCTTACCAAGCTCAAACTCCATAGAAAGGTAAGGAAGCTAACCTTTGTCTTAAATTCGTAGAGAAATCTGTTTAAATGACTTTAGATGGCTTGATTAGGTGATGAATTGATGCTTGAACGATACAATTGTTTGTGTATTGGATTGTGTGGAAAAATCTGGGTTTCTGCATGTGGGAACATGTTCGTAACCTGGTATTTTCGCTTGGGCGAGTGGCTCTCGCCTGAGCGAAAATACCAGGAAACCCACTGTTGTTCCTGCGTGAAACCTCGCCTAGGCGAGCTGAGGTCACTTAAGCGAGAGACATCCTCTTCTAAGCGACCCAGTTTAGCCTGAGCGAGAGTTCGCCCAGGTTTTTGAGTTTTGCCATTGTTAGGGCCTCGCCCAGGCGAGATTGACTTGCCTAAGCGAGATAGTCTCTCGCCTAGGCTAGATTGACTAGCTTGAGCGAAAGCTCCTGCAGTGGGGTATGTGATGTTATACTTTAAAGGATGAGTTTACATGTCTGAAAGAGATTTTGTGCAATTAACTTCTTTTGTGAATGGTATGTGTTGCTAATGCTATGTATGGTGAATATGATGATCATGAACTGTGAAAAGATGTGGTTGAGATAGAATTTCAAGGGAAATTCTGAAGAGAATGTTAGAGTGTGTGTAAGGACGTGAGGAATCCGTATTGGTTGGTATCCTGAAACTCCAATAATCATTCATGCTCAGATAGAATAGAATGGATTATGTCGTGAGGAGTAGCAGGAGGTCCTAGTCTTTGGACTTGATTAAGTCTTAGACGCGAAGGGGACTTACCCTGTGAGTGGTTGGGTGATAACCCCTTGTGCTCAAACTCTACAGAGTTTGGGAACCTTCACAGGTGCAAACCACCAAGAGCTCCAATGTCACTTACACAATCCGGATATCGAGTCTAGAATTATCTGTTTGAGTTATATGTTGTGAATGATTTTACTCTGTGAACTGTATTCTTTTTCGCTCATTTCAGTTAGCTTACCCTCCTTGTTTATGTTTGTTTCCTTGTGTGTTCTCCTTTGCAATGATCACTGATTACTGGTGTGAGTAGAGCCAAATCCAGATGCAGACACCCGTCTCCTAGACAGGAGCTGAGCTTGACTTGGAATAGTAGTAGTAGTAGTGCATTTTTGAGTTAGATCTTGAAGTTCTAAGTTGTATGAACTGACTCCATTGTATATAAGTTGCACCTCTACTTTAGAGTTTATTTTTGTAACGTGGTTAGCTTCGGATGACTGTAATCAACACTTTATAACTGCTTATCCACACTATTTGCTTTGCTGAATCATAATGTGAATATTTTTATTTAGTAGTATAAAAACTATTAAATGGGATATTACATCAATTTCCTTTTAATTTTCTCATCCAAACATTTTATTTTCCTTAAAAATATTTTAAATTATCCAAATAAATAAATTACTCTTTGAAATTGTCTCGTCCAAATAAAATAAAGGTGATTAATTTTCCATATGTAAGAATTAAAATGAATAACTTTTAAACGGAAGAAAAGTTAATACAAAGAGATTAAGTAAATAATTGAATATAGCCTTTTCCATTCAAATCATCTCCATCATTTAGATTGTTAAACACTATAGTATTGTACATTTTGATATTAGTTTACTATCTTTGAGTCCTGATAAATTATTTTGTATACTAAACATTTCATACTTTATATATATATATATATATATATATATATATATATATATATATATATATATATATATATTTTTTTTTTTTTTTTTTTTATTTTTTTTATATTTGTTATATAGAAAAAATTATTTTTTTTAATATATTATAT
>Ga0099822_1009243_pt1 | contig 12456 bp, 14 predicted proteins | sample CowpeawhiteBW_FD_76839 | JGI IMG/M metagenome (GOLD analysis project Ga0099822, IMG submission 76839) | Root nodule microbial communities of legume samples collected from California USA - Cow pea white BW | ecosystem: Host-associated > Plants > Roots > Nodule | place: USA: California | collected... | reverse complement strand
TTGTGCATTAGGGTGTTAGAGTGAAAATATCATATGTAAAACAAGCTTGCATTAAGTTGTATTAACCATCAAACTCTTGCTTGTGCATTCATAAATCGATTGGCTATTTAACTAATAGATTAACTGAGGGTACTGCACTAAGGAAGTTAAAACACACTCGCGATAATCTATTAGGTAAATTCCTAATCTATTAATGACAGTAGAGAACTCGGTATAAAAGCAGTTTCTGAAATCAATTGTAAGTGTGGAAAAATTACAAAGTCCCTGTGAAACATTCTGAGAAACTGTCCTTTGAGATTTACAAAGTTCTTAAGCATTCTTGAGAGATCATTCTAGTGAAGATTCAAAGAGATTGATGGTTGATTCAACCTTGATGGGTCTAGCCTGAATCTAGGAGCAAATTGACAAATTTGCACAACAAAAGGTGTATTCATTTCTTGATTCTTTATGATTGTATTTTTGTTTACAGTTGATTCACTGTGTGAAGTGAAGGTCTAGGGGCAATTGTGTGAATGCATTGCTCCTAGGGGGAGTTCTTGATTTGTAGATCAAGCTCCTTAGTCTTTAGGGTCTTGAATTATATAGATGCTCTTGTAATTCTTGGATCTCTATTGAGTTAGTGGAATCCTCCTAAATGGGTTTACTTAAGAAAAGACTGGACGTAGATTCATCTTGAATCAAACCAGTATAAACTACTGTGTTCATGGTTTCTCTCCTCTCTTACAATCTTTCTTGATTGCTTTACACAGTCCATTAACCCAGAACTGTAAAATTGGTTAATTGGGTTATAAGACTTAAAGATAATTTCAAGTTTCAATCTAACTAAGTGAAAGACTCATTATCCAATTCAGATCCCCTTCTTGGTTAAGATTTTTAGACATATCTGTTTCAACAATTGGCACCAGAGCTAGTCAATCGCAAGATAATCGATTAGAAAGATCATGATATGTCTAATACATCTCAAACCTTTGCTGAAGGGACATCCATTAACAGGCCCCCTCTGTTTGCTAGTGTAAATTACCCTTTTTGGAAGATTAGAATGAAATTTTTTCTTGAATCAGTGGACAAAGGGGTATAGGATGTTGTGGTGAATGGACCCTTTAAACCAATTAAAATAGTGGAAGGAGAAAATTTTCCCAAAGAATTCTCACAATGGACCTTTGATGAGAATAAGAGGGCACACTATGATGTTAAAGCCAAAAATATTATATACTCTACACTAAAATTGGATGAATTTTACAGGATATCTATGTGTGAATCAGCCAAAGAGATGTGGGATGTCTTGGAAGTTACCCATGAGGGCACAGATGAGGTTAAAAGAGCAAGGAAGAATACTCTTATTCAGGAGTATGAGATGTTCACAATGAAGCTGGGGAAAACATATGTGATGTAAAGAAGATATTTACATATAGTAAATCACCTCTTAGCTCTTGGCAAGACTTTTGACAAAGAAGAACTGAATATCAAGATCTTGAAGAGCTTAAACAGGACATGGCAGCCCAAAGTCACTGCAATTTCAGAATCCAAAGACCTCACTAGCATGAACATAACAACACTCTTTGGGAAGCTAAGAGAACACGAACTAGAGCTTGGAAGACTCAAGACAGAAGAGGATGGAGAAAAGAGGCACACAATAGCCTTAAAGAGTGCTATAAAATCTGCAGCAAAACTGAAGAAAGCTGATTCTGCAGATGACTCTAATGATGGAAACTCTGACAGTGAAGCCTTGAGTTTAATGGTGAAAAAGTTCTCTAAATTCTTGAAGTTTAAGAATAAAACTAACAACAACTATGTAGGAAACAAGAATCAGTCCAGAAAACAGGAACGCTCTGACACTCAAACCTGTTATGAGTGTGGCAAAACAAGACACATCAAGGCAGACTGCCCTGTGCTGAAGATGAAGCAGAAACTGGAAGAGAAAAATGAGGCAGAAAAGCACATGAAGAAAAAGAAAGCATACATTGCCTGGGAAGAAAATGATTCTAGCACATCCAGTGAATCTGATGACAGCACTGAGGAAGAAAATAATCTGTGTTTGATGGCTGGAACATGATCATCCAAAAGTAGCGTGAGTAGTTTCAAATCTGAACATGAAGAAAATAATTACTATGAACTGCTTGATGCTTTTAATGAATTGCATAAGGAAGCTTGCAAAAGTCAAATAGCAAGCGCAGAGGAGAAATTAAATGGCTTAAAGGTAGAGTAAAATAGTTAGAAGAGGAAAATGAGAATTTGATAACTTGCTTGGAGAAACTAGAAAAATCTTAAAAGTATCCTAGGTCCAGATGTGAGCACTGCCAAGGGCAGCTAGAAAAGATAGAGTATTTGATGAAAACCCTCTCAAAATTCACCCTAGGAAGATCAAACCTAGATGTTGTACTAGGATCTCAAAGGAGTGTGCTTAATAAAGAGGGAATTCGTTACAGTGGCGACTCTAATCGATTAGGCTCCAGAAATTTCCTTAACATCAGTAAACCATCCTCTATCATTTGCACCTCCTGTTCTGAACCTGGCCATTTTTCTAACTCTTGCTACTTTAAATACAGCGGGGTTCCTAAAGGGAAATTTAAATGGGTACCCAAAGGCACTGCAAAATAGTCTAACATAAAAGGACCCATGTTTACCTGGGTACCTGCTTCATCAAAATAATATGTTTTGCAGAAACATGCTGAAGCTAAGCAGTCAATGTGGTATCTGGACAATGGTTGTTCAAGACACATGACAGGTGATAGCAAAAAATTCGGCAAAATCTCTCACAAGGTAAATGGACATGTTACATATGGCGACAATAACAGAGGTAAGATTCCAGGTACAGGTAAAGTAAGGTCCTCATCAACTGTAGAAATTGAGGATGTATTGCTAGTTGATGGACTTAAGCACAACTTGCTTACTATTAGTCAATTGTGTGATAAGAATCTAAAAGTAACCTTTGAAGCTAATCATTGTTTAATCTGTCATGCATCCACAAATGAACTGGTGTTTGTTGGAAAAAGGATTCAGAACATATACTTGGTAGATTTTGAAAACACTTCATTTGATTATATTGCTTGTCTATTTGCTAAAAATGATGAACCTTAGATTTGGCATAAAAGACTTGCACACATACACATGGGGCACCTAAATAAGCTCGTGTCAAAGCATTTAGTCACTGGTTTGCCTGACATAAAATTTAAACCAGATAAATTGTGTGATGCATGCCAAAAAGGTAAACAAGTAAAGACATCCTTCAAGTCAAAACATCATATTTCCACTTCTAATCCATTAGAACTGATACATATGGATCTGTTTGGGCCATCCAGAACTAGAAGCTTAGGTGGAAATTACTATGCACTTGTACTTGTTGATGACTATTCTCGTTTTACCTGGACCTTTTTTATCCCATCTAAGAGTGACACCTTCCAAGTCTTTAGAAAATTTGCCAAAGTTGTTCCAAATGAGAAAGATTTGAAAATCAAGTCTATTAGAAGTGATCATGGGGGTGAGTTTCAAAATGAATCCTTTGAAAAATTTTGTGAACATCATGGCATCTCTCATAATTTCTCAGCCCCTAGAACACCACAGCAAAATGGTGTTGTTGAAAGAAAAAATCGATCTTTAGAAGAGTTGGCAAGAACAATGCTCAATGACAACTCTTTGCCAAAATATTTTTGGGCAGATGTTGTAAGCACAACTTGTTATGTGTTGAACAGGGTCTTAATCAGACATGTTTAGAAACTCACACCATATGAAATCTTCAAAGATAGAAAACCAAATGTGTCTTATTTCAAAGCCTTTGCTTGCAAGTGTTTCATATTAAATAATGGTAAATCCAATCTTGGCAAGTTTCATTCTAAAGCTGATGAAGGAATCTTCCTAGGTTATTCCTTGACTAGTAAAGCTTATCGAGTCTTTAATAAACGAACATTAACCATAGAGGAATCCATTCATGTTACATTTGATGAATTTATTGAAAGTCAAGCTAACTCCTCTGGTCCAAGAAACAATGCAGATTTAATTAGCACAAGTGCAAATTTACACAACCTAAATCTGAAATAGCAGCAGATCAATCATCTGGTGCAACTGCAACCTTATCTTATGTAGTAGAACTGCCTACTGACTGGACTGTGCCTAAAAATATGTCTCTTGACAACATTATAGGAGATATCTCTAAAGGTGTTTCCACTCGAAGTCAGCTGAGCCAATTCTGCATGAACGTGGCGTTTGTATCTCAACTTGAGCCAAAATCAGTGAGTGATGCTCTCAAGGATGACCATTGGTTCCTAGCAATACAGGACGAGCTGAATCAGTTCAAGAGAAATGATGTCTGGGATCTAGTTCCAAGAACTAAAACTCAACAAATTATAGGCACCAAGTGGGTCTTTCGCAACAAGTTGGATGATTCTGGTATGATTATCAAAAATAAAGCTAGATTGGTAGCCAAAGGGTACTGTCAAGAAGAAGGGATTGACTATGATGAGACCTATGCCCTTGTAGCACGACTTGAGGCCATCCAGATTCTCCTTGCTATTTCTTCATTACGACAATTCAAGCTTTTCCAAATGGATATGAAAAATGTCTTTCTAAATGATTTCATCAAGGAAGAAGTCTATGTAGCACAACCACCTGAATTCACAGACTATGAGTTTCTAAACCATGTGTATAAACTAAAAAAGGCACTCTACGGACTTAAGCAAGCACCTCGATCATGGTATGAAAGTAGACTCTACTCTCTTCATCAAGAAAGCTAAAAATGATCTACTATTTGTTCAAATCTATGCGGATGACATCATTTTTGGCTCCACTAACACTCTCTTATGTCAAGAATTCTCTAAGAGCATGCAAGATGAGTTTGAAATGTCCATGATGGGGTAGCTACACTTCTTTCTTGGTCTCCAAATCAAACAAGGAAAGCATGGTCTCTTCATTCATCAATCTAAATACTGTATTGAACTGTTGAAAAAGTTCAACATGGAAACCTGCAAGGAATCTTCAACTCCTATGGCTACAAACTGTTATCTAGATACTGATGAGACATGCTCTGCAGTGGACCAAACTAAATATCGAGGAATGATCGGATCACTACTCTACCTCACTACAAGTCGTCCAGACATTATGCACAACGTGTGTGTATGTGCCAGATTTCAGTCCTGCTCCAAAGAGTCCCACTTAAGTGTTGTTATACGCATCCTCAAATATCTAAAAGGCATTAGAAACTTAGGTTTATGGTATCCTCATGGTTCCACTATATCTCTGGTAGGATATAGTGATTCAAACTTTGGGGGCTGTAAAAGTGATAAGAAGAGCACCAGTGGAATCTGCCATCTCTTAGGTTGCTCCCTAATCTCATGGCACTCCAAGAAGCAAGCCTGTGTTGCTTTTTCCACTACTGAGGCAGAATATATAGCTATTGGCAGCTGCTGTGCCCAATCCATCTGGATTAAAAATCAACTTGAGGACTATCGCATCTATCTTGATCACATTCCTCTGAAATGTGACAATACAAGTGCTATAAATCTCACTAAAAATCATGTTCTGCACTCTAAGACCAAGCACATTGAGATCCAGCACCATTTTATTAGAGATCATGTGTCAAAGGGAGACTACAAGGTTGAGTACATTGACACGCAAAAATCAACTAGCAGATATCTTTACCAAACCCCTTGCCAGAGAAAGGTTTTACACTCTTAGAAATGAGTTAGGTATTTTAGACATCACTTGCTCTCATTAAACATACTTAGCAAACTTCTATTCTGTTTTAATTTTCTCTTTATTGCTTTGTTTGTGTGTTTTGCTTGTCAATTACTTACTATGTATGTTGTTATGTTTCATTTCCAGTCACATGCATATTGCATATATAGCTAGCATAAATCCGTCCATACCTGGTTCATTTTGTTTCTGCATCTGCTGGTGTGCATTTTGTGTGCAGTCTGCGTAGTTGGTAGCCTAACTCTAGCTTTAATCCATTATCGTGCCCCATTCAGTAAGGTTTCTCACTAATTACTTGCTTCATAATTTCTAAAGAGGACCCTGCTAATCCATTAGGTTAGTACCTTTCTGCACCTAATGCTTCTCTAACTCCCTGCACCCAAGCCCCCCTGTCTTGACCAAACCCTCTGAAACCCTAGGCTTCCACCTTTCCCTTTCCATCTCTGTTCCTTTACTTGTTAGCACCAATCACCCATCTGTCATGGCATCTTCTTCCTCCTCTCGAAAACGCCTTAAGAGGGTTGCAACCAAGCAATGTGATCCCGACATTGATGGCTGGATCAGTGACCCCGAAGCCCAAGACAACTTTAGCAGTTCCTTTCGCAACCACAAGCACGTTGAACTTTCCTTCTTCCGCACTCATGATTTTGCCTTTCTCGAGCTTCTTTCCTTTTAGAACTTGGAGACCTTCGTCCAACTCAAGGGTAATGTCTACCCAGATCTGGTTAGGGTTTTCTACGCCAACTTACAGTGTAGAGAGGATCTTCTTACTTCGCGAGTCAAAGGGGTAAATATAGTCTTAACCCCAGAAATTTGGACCTCTATTGCTGGTTTCCGGATAGTTGGCATTTCGGCACATCGAAGGTTTCCTAGGACAAATCGCTTAGACATCCACCAATCCTGTTTGAGGGATCCCACTGCCAAACGCAATTACAACATCTTTCGGGCCGGCGGGATGAAGAAGGACGAAAGGGTGCTCGCGTTCATCATCGCTTGGATTCTGGTTCCACGCAATGGTAATCACGCTCAACTCACAACTGAGGATGTCTTCCTCATCCACGCCTTCAAATCCAACATTCTCATCGATTGGTCTGAAGTCGTCTATGATACGATGCAAAAACCTATCAAGCTACCCAACTACCCCCTGCCATATGTTTTCTGGTGTAAAGTCTTTGAACATTATAAGATTGATTTCTCTGGAGAAGCTTCCTATACTTAGAATCATACTAGTCTGATTGGTGTCAATGCTCTTCATCACATGGGAATGGCGTTTCGGGGAAATATCTGGGGCTTCAATAATGAACCTGATGCAAAACTAGTTGATATTGTCAAACCAGTTGATACTGCTGAACCCTCCTCTACTGCTTCCCAAACTCCATATGAGAAGGAAATGCTGCGCATGGTCACTACGCTTCTCGATTATCATCACACTTGGATGTCCAAGCTGGATTCTATTGAGCATTAACTCTCCTATGTTCAAGAACAACTTGCCCTGCTCAATACTGGTCGTGATCCTCCCAACCCAGTAGCTACTGTAGACTCTGCAGAAGGAAGTGATAGCGAGCAGTTTGAAGATGCCACTGATGATGAATAACTCAGTCTGATTCCCGCACACACTCGCTTTTGTCTAACCATCCTTTAGGCTTACATTTTGTGCCTTTTAGCCTTAGTCTTTCCTTTAGCCTCTTGTGAGGAGGTGTGTGTTAATTTTAGTTATCCTCACATAGTTCTTTAGATAGGGATTCCTCTCTTTTGGCCTGTACTGCATATGCACTCTATTTAGCTCTCTTACTGTGCTTACTTGATGAATGCTTAATGCTTGACATTATTACTTGCTGCATATATACATCTCAATTACCTTCGTGCTATTTAAATGCTACTTTGATGTATTTCTTTGTGCTTATCTACCATATACTATCCACCCTATAAGTTTAATTCTCAATTGCTATCACTACTCATCCCAATTTGTTGTCTTCTGCTGTGGATTCTATCACTACTTATATCAATTGCTGCTTAATAATGTTTTTTTTGCTAATAGCTAAAAGGGGAGAAAGCTGTTTTTTATATTGCAGGACACCCAATGTTGCTGTGATTATAGGACAATTTTTGGCCATCATAAAAAAGAGGGAGATTGTTGAAAGGGGGAGCTTCTTCAACCTATATGAAGATGGTTTGGATGATGTCTACCAATATAGAATTAGTCCTGTTTTGTTAGATTGTGCACTAGAGTGTTAGAGTAAAAATATCATATGTAAAACAAGCTTGCATTAAGTTGTATTAACCATCAAACTCTTGCATGTGCATTCATAAATCGATTGGCTATTTAATTAATAGATTAACTGAGGGTACTGCACTAAGGAAGTTAAAACACACTCGCGATAATCTATTAGGTAAATTCCTAATCCATTAATGACAGTAGAGAACTCTGTATAAAAGCAGTTTCTGAAATCAGTTTTAAGTGTGGAAAAATTACAAAATCCCTGTGAAACATTCTGAGAAACTGTCCTCTAAGATTTACAAAGTTCTAAAGCATTCTTGAGAGATCATTCTAGTGAAGATTCAAGGAGATTGATGGTTGATTCAACCTTGATGGGTCTAGCTTGAATCTAGGAGCAAATTGACAAATCTGCACAACAAAAGGTGTATTTGTTTCTTGATTCTTTATGATTGTATTTTTGTTTACAGTTGATTCATTGTGTAAAGTGAAGGTCTAGAGGCAATTGTGTGGATGCATTGCTCCTAGGGGGAGTTCTTGATTTGTAGATCAAGCTCCTTAGGAGAAGATTGGACGTAGATTCATCTTGAATCGAACCAGTATAAACTGTTGTGTTCTTGGTTTCTCTCTTCTCTTACAATCTTTCTTGATTGCTTTACACATTCCATTAACATAGAACTATAAAATTGGTTAATTGGGTTGTAAGACTTAAAGATAATTTCAAGTTTCAATCTAACTAAGTGAATGACTCATTAACCAATTTAGATCCCCTTCTTGGTTAAGATTTTTAGACAGATCTGTTTCAACAATACACACAAGACTCGAACTCAAGCCCTCTCTACATACTTGAGTACTCTCAACCACTTGAGCAAACATTATTCCTTGTTTAGGGCTTATCAAGAAACTCCCTTAGGTTATTCTTAACCTCTCATTCCTCGTACCTTATTACTTATCATTTGGATGAATTTATTGGGTCTTACATTTGGCGCTTGGCGATGTAAGTGGTCCTGCCAGGCGGTGTGTTGTAGAACTAGGCTTGGACAATGGGCTTGGACTCGGCGACGCCAAGTGTCCTACCAAGCGATCTGGAACCAGACAGCGCCAAGCGATGTGTGTGATGCGCCAGGCGATTTCAGGTCTCGAGCTGGATCGCGTGGAGGATTCTACACAACTTTAGATGGAGGTCTTGAGGCGATGCTTTTCTGGGGGCCAATTACGAGTGAAACTTGTATTGGGGTAACACGTGGCCACTCGAGGTTGTAGTCTAGTGGTTTTGGAAATCCAGTGGAGTGTGCGAGATCGTGGCTCGTACGGATGGATTTTGGAAGAATGCCCTCCTCAGTGTTATTCGACGAGTTTGGTAGTCTTGGGACAAATACGAACTGTGGTCGTATCAGGGAACTCCACTTGGTGTTGCGGATTGTGGCTGTAACAATTTTATTTCCGCATGTGGATTATAGGTGGTGGCTTGTAGTCGGAGGAGCGAGTAGACACTCGTGGCAGTAAGGATCAATCAAAGTAATCATCAATGGGTGTAGAATCAAGAGGCGTCTAGAGGAAAATGTGAAAGTTTGGGTCTGAGATTGGAGTGTATCAGTAGTGTCAGGGGTTTTAATTTGTTATTATAATGTACCTTATGATGTATATTTTATTTTCGAGCTCATCCTATTTGTGTGTGTTTGGCGATGATCATGTAACTCGTTACATGGAAGCAGATGTTGATGCATGTGGAGCACATGGATACTTAGAGCTGGAGTGGGACCAACATGAGAGTTTTTACATAGAAATACTTTTATGGATTTATGAATTATTTTTGTAATCAGTATTATGAATCGTTTTATTTTTGTAAGAGGTGAACATTTTTATGGATTTTGTTTTTGGCTCGTTTGAGATAAAGTTTTACTTTTTCTCGCGGTTTGGGAAAAGGATTTCATTAATAAATACAATTTATTAATATTTTTATTATTTTAATTTTAAATAAGTAATTTTCGGCTAGGATGTTACAACTTGCATTTGGTGGTGCCACAAGCACCTCAACATTCAGTATTTGGATTTTTCGCAATTTTGGCATTTGATATTTGGATGTATTGCAATTTTTGCATTTGGTATTTGAATCTTTCGCAATTTTGGCATATGGTATTTGAAATTTTCATAATTTTGACATTTGGTATTTGGACCTTTCACAATTTTTGAATTTGGTATTTGGATCTTTCGTAATTTTGGAATTTGGTTTTTGGATCTTTCACAATTTTGAAATTTGGTATTTGGATCTTTCACAATTTTGGCATTTGGTATTTGGATCTTTCACAATTTTGGCATTTGGTATTTGAATCTTTCACAATTTTGACATTTGGTATTTGGATCTACCTTTTGCAATTTTGGCATTTGGTATTTGGACCTTTCGTAATTTTAGCATTTGGTATTTGGACCTTTCGCAATTTTGGCATTCTCGTTCGGGTCATGTGTTTGCATCTCATTTAAAGTTTTTTAGCGGTCTACTGGAGTCTTAAGTACTTTGGACCGTCATGATGTTTCTAATTGTAGTGGTTGTAAACTGACAAAATTTTCTGCTTTACACTTTCGTTGTTTTTTGTTTTTATTTGACAAACTCTTAATGTATTTAGATGTAGCATTATGAGTTTGGGGATGGTAGCATAGGCCCATTTACTTATTGCTCTTAGGGTTACCTTTATGTGTATATATAAGACATCTCTTGTAATGTTTTAATACACACTCAATAATACATAATTCCCTTATCCATATATTTCTTTGTTCTTTGTTTTCTACACTTTTGTGATTGCAGTGGCTAAAAAAGAGTTCAAGATTGCTTGTTTATGACCATTAAGATATGTTCAAATCATTGATTTGAGTTTTCTTTGTGTAGGTAGAACATCTTGTGTTGGAGTGTTTGGAGCAAAGTTGAGTTAGACACTCAATATAAGTAAGAGAAACTAACTATTTTGTTTATTCTTTTAGTATATTAACTGGTTGAGTAAGGTGAATGAGAATTTGATGAAATATGTATAGTAAATATGATTGTTGAATACTAATTGAGATTTGTTGTTGAATGTGATTATGTGGTGTTTTGTATGGTTGAGATATTGTTATTGAATTATGATTTATGGGATATTTTAGTTGTTGTACGATTATAAATCATTGAGAAATATCAACTGAGTCAACTAGTTCTAATTGAGATAATTGAATGTAATAAGAAATTAGTAAGATCACTTAAATAGATCAAAGGGATCAACTAATATATCTATTAGATTTTTGCAATTATGTAATGAGAACGGTAGATTATAAGCTATATATATTAGTTTAGATTATTTGGTTTAAGGTTTTAGAATTGAATAATACCTTTTATGACTTATAAAAGAGAGAAAAACACCGGTTGGAGCTAATAATAACAAATTGATATATTTATTAGTTTTCTATGTTATGCAGATAATAACTTGCTAGACGATACCAACGATGGATAAGCTAACTAGCCGTTGAGCGAGAGTGAAAATTTAAATTCTAGAGAGAGTTTTAAACAATACACTCGTTGAACGAGCTAGACAATTGTAGAACGAGAGTGAAAAATTAAAATTCTAAATAGAGTTTTAGACTATAGACTTAATGGACAAACCATAACTCGTTAGGCAAAAGTGTTCGAAATTGCTCCGAGGAATTGTGTTGATGTGAAAATGATATTATTACAGAACGAAAATAAAGTTATGAAAATCCAAAGAATTCATAGTGGTTGGCTCATTTTGAAAATTTTGAGTAATTGACTCGTTTTGAAAATTGAGTAATTGACTCGTTTTGAAAATTTTGAATAACTTGTCCATTAAAAGAAAAAGGAAGATTTTTGGAAGAAAAATAAGTAGTTTAAGATTTCAGAAGAGAAGTGAGATAGACTTAGTAAATTCAATTTAAAAGCCATTATGATTATTATCTAGGGCTTAAATATACATTTGGTTCCTATTTTTGTTAAAATTATTCAATTTGGTTCCTATTTTCGTTGTTTGTTCAATTTGGTCCTCATTTTTGTAAAATCGCATTCAATCGAGTCCTTTTGGCAAATGGTGTTAAAATTGTTAACGGAATAGTGACACGGTGGAACTGTTTGGGTTACGTGTCAAATTTTTGGCAGTGACGTTGGCATAGTGAAATTTTATGGCCGTTGTAGGTTTAAAAGTTAGTGAAATTGATTTGGGGAAGAAATTAGGGTTCGAAAGGTTTCAAGCAAAATTGTGCCCAGCAAGAAACTTGTGCATAATCCAGTTGGTGATTCAAAATTCGTGTTTGAGAGGTATGTCTCCTCTTGCTTGACAACCTCCAAGCACAATCTCGAAGCTTCAATCGCAAATCACTCTCCAAGCGCAAATTCCCCTCTTCGCAAACCCTAATTGATGAACAAGAAACTCCACCACCCAAGAACCCTAATTTTTCCCTTTCTCACCAACCCTAATTTTTCCCTATCTCTCGACCTCTCGAATGCCCAATTTCAATTTTTCACTCAACGAACTCTCGAACTCTCAAATGCCCAATTTCCTCTCGAACTCTCGCTACAG
>Ga0099822_1009236_pt1 | contig 12464 bp, 6 predicted proteins | sample CowpeawhiteBW_FD_76839 | JGI IMG/M metagenome (GOLD analysis project Ga0099822, IMG submission 76839) | Root nodule microbial communities of legume samples collected from California USA - Cow pea white BW | ecosystem: Host-associated > Plants > Roots > Nodule | place: USA: California | collected... | reverse complement strand
TAACTTCCGAAGTTTAAGTAAAAAAAAATGATAAAATACAATCTAAATTTATCTAGAAGCTCTATAACTTGTAATGAAGCTTATACTTGATAGAAAAGTTATTATCATATAGAGTTGACGAGTGCCTCATTGGTCAAGACGTAATTCCACGATGGTTGCGTTGTGGTGCCTCATAGTCAGGACATAATTCTATGATGCCTGTTAGTTGGAGATCATGGTGGTGCCTCATCTTAGAACGTAATTCCACGAAGATTCGTGATGGTGCCTCATTATATAATTTAGTAATGATTCAAGTAAGGATTGTATCCTGACACTCTAAAGAGTCAGTTAATCTCACGTAGAGCGTATTGACCCAAGTGGTGAGAGTAGCAGGAGGCCTTAGTCTTTGGCAGGATAATGACCTTAGATGTTTGAAGGCTAACATTTTGAGTGGTAGGGTGAAACCCATTGGCAATTGGCTCTGCACAACAGTAGAGGCCACCACAAGTGCAAACATATGGTGAATCCGACTAATTATATATATTCGGATAATCGTGTCTTGAGTCTTAGTGTTTTGTTTGCTGGTCATCACATATTGATGTATGTATCTTTGGCTTTAAAATTGTATGCAATGGTATGATAAAACATTTTTCTACTATAACTTATCCTTTCTGCTTGTTTGTATGTTCTGTGTGTGCCTTTCTCCTTTTGTGATGATCATCAATTTCTTGATGTAAGCAGATGCGAGAACTTCCAGTGGTCATCAGGGTGATGGAGATTTTGCTGCTTAGTTCGTCTTGGATCAGATCTTGCTTTCCTGAGTTTTCTCTAGAACTGTAGCCCATGTATTGTCTTGCTCTTGGAACATTTATTTTGAATACTGTCGATCTATGTCTTGTTATTGACATCGTGACGTGCCTTAGTATTTCATTCAGTACCTTGGATATATGTAAGAAGAGTCATTATACTCTACAACTTTGCTCTTTATATGATCTTCATTTAATTAAGTTTATTTTTTAAATGGGACTTAAATCTCGAATTAACTAAACTTATTCTATATTAAAAATATTTATTTCATAGTATGTAATTCTATAATTTTATAGCTTTTATGGTGGGTAATTCTATAACTCTAAAATTCTTAATTCTATATTTTTAACATTTGATGTTATTCATTATTTTTCATCCATTTTATTATATTTCCATCTGGTGAAATAACAAATATATCGATAGTTATCTTGAATTGAAAAACATATGTTAATCGCATTTTTCATAATTCAAAGCATTACTTACTCCATATTTTGACACTAAACGACACCGCCACATCTTAAACGACGACCGTATCTGACAAACGGTGCCGGTTGCTGGTGCCACCGCCGTTGTTCCTATTTACACATCAAAACCATTCCTTTCTTTTTCTTCCCAAAACCTAATTTAGAGTTACTGGTAAGATTCAATTCCCCTTTCGTTCCTTATTCTACTCTGTGTGCCTGGTTTTGATGTAAGATGGAACCAGATGATTATTTTGGACTCTGAGGGTAGTCAAATATTGAATCCATTATAAGCTTATTCAGCCAATTGGTGAATTGACGTCACCGGAGACACCGCTAACTTTTTTTTTTGTTGGGGTTTTCCAGTTGTGTAAGAGATTCATAAACTATATTTTTTTTACCAGCAAATTTCATAAACTTATAAATGTATGATTTCAGTTGGTGATTGACTCCAATTCGGATTTGAAACCGCAGAGAAAATGAACAATTCTATCATGGCCTTTGCTCTGCTATTATTCCTTTGTTTGATAGGCTATTCAAACGCCGAAGAAGCTTTCGATGTTCGCAAGCACCTCTCCACTGTCTCTAGGTCTCTCTCATTTTTCATTTGCAATTGATTCAATAAATTAAATCTTCTTTTCGCTCATTTTCTGGGATTTTATTATTATTTTTTATTTCCTAGAAATTTTGATAAGAATTTTGTATTCATGTGTTTGTTGACTTTATTAAGTTGTTTGTCTTAATTGTCTTCGCAGATATGGTGCCGTGAAAGACATTGCTGACGATAACTTCGTTCCTTCTAAACTCCCGGAGGGATGCGTTCCGATCCATTTGAATCTTGTGGTAACTTTCCCGACTATTTGAAGTGTTTTTTTGTTGATTATGAATGTGTTATGTTGTTATCCTGTTTGCGGGAGAAAGGTACAATGGTGTTGAATTGAATCAAGGGTTAATATTTCTAGAATGTTTAGGTTTTGATTAGAACTTGATAGTTTTGAACCATCTGGTTGACTGGTTGCACTTAACTTAATGGAAGAGGATGGTGATGCTACTTTACTTAGGCAAGGCATGGAACTCGTTCTCCCACGAAGAAAAGGATAAGGGAGTTGGATAATTTGTCTGCTCATCTGGAAGATCTCGTGAGGGATGCTAAAGAGCGACATTTGCCTTTGGAGAGGTTTCCTTCCTGGCTGAATGGATGGAAATCTCCTTGGCAGGGAAGGCGTAGGGGTGGTGAATTAACTAGCAGAGGAGAGGAAGAACTATATGATCTTGGAATCAGGATTAGAGCCAAGTTTCCAAATTTGTTTGATGAAGAATACCATCCTGACGTATATCCTATTAAGGCATCTCAGGTGAGTTTATTTTCGATTTTGATATTTTAGTTTAGTTTTTGTTACCACAATTTACAACACTAATAGCTTTTGGATGAGTAACATGGTGATTAATCTGAAGCAGAAAAGAGTATTTTGCTTCAAGTTGATGAGGGAGTGCTGATTTGATGCTGATTTGTTGCAGTTCCACTGTATTATTAACTGCAATATAACATATGGACTTGCCTTTGGACATTTGGAAGCTACAAATTTATTTAACTCACATCTCTCTTATCATGTAAACAGATTCACCGAGCATCTGCCAGTGCTGTGGCATTTGGTATGGGGCTTTTCAGGGGCAATGGAAGTCTTGGACCTGGGCGTCATCGAGCCTTTGCTGTTACAAGTGAAAGCCGTGCTAGTGACATACACCTGAGATTTCATGACTGCTGTCATAATTACAAGGTATATTGTAGTCATGGTTGATTTACATACACCTAACAAATAACAAATTTCACTAGACGCTAATAATAGCTTTGATACCATATTGAATATAGTAAAACTAGGTATATGATTAATCTCCCTTGTGTCTAAGATACACATAGGGTAATATATTTATAATAAAGAATGATACAAATATATATGGCAACCAAACATAAATATAGTAAATAGAAGATATTGTTACAAACAATATCAACAATATCTACCAATATCAAACAATATTAATGTTTTCTTCATTAAAATAAAATGCAATATATCTAACACATTAATTACCAGTGTGTGACAAAATTTAATGTAATTGTAGAATTTATAGTTAGACAATTTCATGTTTTAATGTCTATTTGAAAACGTGCTTGCTAGCCATTATATAAAATCACTCAAGCTGAATGTCACCCTTTTTAAGTTGTAATTACTGATGACCATGTTTCTTGTGTCTGCTCATTTCATTGCCAAAGTTTCTTCTGCATGGAAAGTTTGCTAACAAATTTGCCTCGTTATCCCATTCTGAAGGAACTTAACATATTTTAAATGAATTTAAATTTCCAAATTTGCCTCATGTTTAGTTCATTGTTGGTTGAATGTGAAAGTTGTTGTTGTGTTTTCAAGAGGCTATATGACGTAATTTACAGGCAGCATGTGTAATTACTATTTGCCAAATATCTGAGCATGACTTTGTGGTTAAATGGACAATTTGGGATCTTCAATGTTCTTAAAGGCAGTGCTTATGCTTACTTTGTTACTTTTTGTGTGTTGTGTAATTCTTCTTGGGTTATGGTGCAGGCTTATAGGAAAAACCAGGAACCTGCAGTTAGTAAACTTAAGGAACCCATTTTGGATGAGATTACATCTGCACTGATTGGACGCCATGAACTTAATTTTACTAGGCAGGATACATCTTCTCTCTGGTTTTTGTGTAAACAGGTTATTACAAATTTTAATACCGGAAACTTTTGTTCTTACCAGTTTGAGTTTGTAAATAATCATTTAACTGAGGTTTTGGAGATTGATAATTTTCTTTCTTTTTCATTGCTTAATCTGTCGTTATTTTGACAGGAAGCATCCTTGTTGGATATAACTAATCAAGCCTGTGGTCTTTTCAACCCTTCTGAGGTGCTTTTGTTTTGTAGTCATTATACGATGCAATCTATGATCTAATCTTAACGATCTCCTCTTTGAATGTCTATAAATATTTAAATAAAGAATAAAAAATTATAAAAATGTCAGGAAACTATTTAAATTGACCTTATGATATATGAAAAGCTCGGTTCAGTCTTTTGATGTGATGTTTCTACAATATCTTATTGATTTATAATAAAACTGAAAATTCCATTCAAGTAACAGTTTTTAACTGCCTGCAAAGCAGCAGAATTCAAAAAAGAGATAACTCCAGATAAGTTATTACTCATGCTAGGCCAATTATGTGATTATTGTTGAGTGGGCAAACGAAAAGTAGTTTATTATGTTAATATATGCTGGATGTTTATTGATATGCTAATTTCTGTGTGCATAGATCGAATTGCTTGAGTGGACAGATGATTTGGAGATGTTTATTCTGAAAGGTTATGGTAAATCACTAAACTATAGAATGGGAGTTCCGTTACTTGAAGATGTTTTTCAATCCATGGAACAGGCTATCATAGCTAAAGAAGGTAGTTTAATTTTGTAGTTTTTAAGTGTGTACTATAATATATCTTTGTCTTCATGCCATATCCTGTTAATGAAACTCATAATATTTATGCATATATTAACCTTTTCTGGTAAATTATATCTTAAAATTGTCTTTTCCACAAATACCTCGGGCAAAGACTCTATATGTCATAATGCGTGTGTCTACACACATATTCAGCCTTAGCTGACAGCCATTGCCATTTTAGCTATGTTTTATTGTACTTTGATCAAACAAATATCTTTTTGAGCCAAGAATTTATTTGAACATACTTAGCTAAGGAAGTCATTATTTGTTTGTTGTAATTAAAGGGAAAAGATGCCTCTCATTCTAGAACAACTTTAAAATGTTTGCTGCCTTCCAAGAAAATAGGCAATAGTAATTTTCATTATGTAATTTCCAGTAATAAATACTATGTTATTTGCATCTCATTGTTTCAGTTCATTTACATGTCTTGCGTATTAATAAACTGGGTCAAACTCTTTTCGCCGTGCTGATTATTTATGTTTGTGCACGTGCTCATTCAAAGTTGTTGGTTGAAATTATAGGTTATAAAAAATATCAAGGAGATTATTTTTACTTTACAAACTATTGTTTCTCCTTTTGAAGCACGTCTCCTGAATATGTGAACACTTGACTCATCCCCCCTTTCTTGATTGCTTCTATAGAAAGACATCCTTCTGGCAGCTTTGAAAAGGCAAGACTTCGGTTTGCGCATGCTGAAACCTTAGTTCCATTCTCATGTCTCCTTGGTTTATTTCTCGAAGGATCTGGTGAGACTTTTATACTCTTTGCTTGAAATATGTGCATAGTTACAATTTTGTTTTGTTATTTCTTTACTTTTCATTACTAACTAGCAGTTAGCGTGCTTATACATATTCTCTTTTAACAAAGTGCAGATATTAAAAAAATTCAGAAGGAGCAACCTCTACAGCAGCCTCCAATGCCTCCACAGAAAAGAAAATGGCGGGGTAGCACTGTAGCCCCTTTTGCTGGTAATAACATACTGGTCTTATATAGTTGTCCTGCTCCAGATAAAGCTATAAGCAAGCACTTTGTGCAGGTGTTACACAACGAACACCCCATTCCATTGCCAGTAAGCTTTTGTTATCTTAGTTTTACCAATGGTTAAGGTCCGGGGTTTGCAATGTTTAGTTATTGTCTAAAATCATATTGAGATATTATTTGTCAATAACTCGGTATGTGTCACCATGTACAGGGTTGTGATGGCTCTGATCTCTGTCCATTTGAATTATTCAAGGTACTTTTATAGTCCCACTACGATTCTGAATACGGCATACTGTTTTATATTCTGCTATTCTTAATTGAGTTTTCTCCACAGGAAAAAATAGTTGCACCTCATCAGAAGCATGACTACCATACGGTCTGTAATCCAAAGCTAGAGCATGAGCCCTCGGGGAGCAAGTTTTTTCAGATATTTCAGTGGCTTTTCTCATCAGCGAAAGGTGATAACTACTCTAAAGATGAATTTTAGTTTGTATCTTAGGAAAGGAGCTTCAAATCTTACACTCTGCTCCCTTGGTGGTATCATCGTTTCTTAACTACTTTCAAATATGAGCACCTATTCCTTCTAGCAGAGAATCAGTTTTACTTAGTTATGCTGCCAGTAGAGAATGCCTTTGTTTTTGTTTTTACTATCAGTTACTGTGATGCGTTTGCTATTTTTAAGCTTGGTGCTTGAGTAGCTTGAGCCCTCCCATGTTTAGCTTCTAAGACCCAGAGAATTTGGAGGTGGAAAGTTTAATTTTCTCCCTTGTAGGTTTACTCTTAGTACTCTACTGATACCACAGATAGTGTAACTTGATGTGTTTGCAGACTAACTCATGCATTAGCCTCTCACGAACTCCACTTTTGTTCTTTTTGAACAGTAGACCTCTGACTTCTGTTAATGCTCATATTTTCGTGTTTCTTATTGCTGCCGTCGAATACGATTTAACGAGTCAAATATCAAGTGCTTGCAACAATGTGAAAGGAGACTGATTTTGCAGAAAGTGGTTTAATGTGTTGTTGAGATAGAGTTACCGTGTCATCGACTAGTTATATTTAGGTATAGTTACCTAAATCAGGTGTCAAATAGGTACCTGATTTAGAAAAAGTGTCAATTGTATCCCAACTTTTGGAAAAGTGCTTCAATTAGGTCCCTTTCAGACAGAGTTGACTAACGCTGTTAGTTAACGTGCCACGTGTCAGTCTGTGGTTTTTTTTTTTTTTTAAATTTTAAAATTTAATTTTTTTTAAAATTTTTTGAAAAAAAATAAAAATGCCACGTGTCAAGTTCCTGTGTATGACACATGACATTGTCAGTGTCACTATCAGATGTCATTGTGTTGATTTCGATTTAGTCCTATATATGTTTTTTTGTTTCAATTTACTACCTAAGTATGTGTATGTGATTCAATTTTGTCCCAATTTTTTTAATAATTAAAATATTTTTGTAATCCATTTTTTATAAAATTAAAAATAATTAAGTATAAATATTTTTACAAAATTAAGTACTAATATTTATATTGTTCCTCTCAATTTCAGATCAAATTTATTATTTATATAAATATACTAATATTTTTTATTAAACACGACTTTTTAACATATTACTTTATTAATTATTTTTTTATTAAGTACTCATGTTTTGTTAATTTTTTTTAAATAGAATAATATTGTTTCTTACTAATTTTAAACCAAAATTTCTATTTGTTTGAATGTTATACTAATTTTTTTCTTTTATCATTAAATTTTAATATAAATATCAAATATTTAATTTTTGTTAAACTTTTATATTTAATTACTTTTAATTTTATAAAAAAATAGATTTTAATTATTAAAAAAAATTGGGACAAAATTAATTCAGATACACATATTTAGGTACTAAATTGAAACAAAAAAATATATATAGAGACTAAGTCAAAATCAACAAAATGACATCTAATAGTGATACTGACACATGGTACTGATAATGCCACGTGGTACTGATAATGTCATGTGTCGCACTGACAATGTTACGTGTCACACACAGGACTTGACACGTGGTATTATTTTTTTCAAAAAATTAAAAAAAAAATCATAGACTGACACGTGGCACGTTGACTAGCGACGTTAGTCAACCCTGTCTGAAATGAACCTAATTGAAGCACTTTTTCAAAAGTTGGGATCAATTGACATTTTTTTAAACTGGATACCTATTTGACATTCTAGCCCTAAACTGAGTATTATACGACTAATTATACCTTATATTTACCGAACTTTCATAATATTTTGACGCTTGAAATGTCAATGTTACGTTACCTTTTCTTTCACTGAACAAAATTCTCACCATGATTTTGACATTTAATTCCAAGTATTATCAATGAAACAAACTTATACTGCTTGAGTTAAAAAAATAATATAAAATCTGATTTTTAAAATAACTATTTTAGAAGCTAATAACATTATAAAACAATCTATTACTGTACTGGATGACCTTTAATTAAAGTTATCAGTTTAATCATATGATACTTAAACAATGATACACGGAAGAATGTTAGAAATACAAAATATTTATTTTATAATTTTTTTTTATATTCAACGATTACAGAATTTTTCCCTAATCCTCTGTATTGAATGACATTGTATATCATGTACATATATTAATCAAATAATTAAAAAATAAATAAAAATGACAGCAAGATAAACATAAACATTATAGTACGAATGGTTCAATGTTTACAGGGTAAATATTTTCAATGTAAAAAATATAATTGCATAATATCATTGATAACGAAATAACAATAGAATAAATATCAACTAATTATTTTATTTTCTGAAATATAGTAGATCAATTTAAGTAAAATACACAAAAAAAAATATATAATTAATATTGTGATGAAAGGAAAAATATGTTTGAAATACGAGTAAATTTGGTAGATGTTTAGCGAGTCAAAATCGTTGAGAGTTTATATATATTTTTTCTTACAAAACAAAATTTCTTTGAATGAAATTCAATTACTTGAAATTGAGAGTTAAAAGATAGTAAAAAAGTAAACAATAAATAAAAAATATTAAAAATGAGTAAAAATAATCAGATTTATATATTAAAAATTATATAATTCAATGAAATTGGGTTTGTATTTTTTTAAGTGTAATACACCTTTTAAAAAAGATACGTTTTTAATTTCTAAAATATTACCGTAAAATTATAAATATTTCTTAGTTAAAACTTATAAATCATTTGGTCCTTATATTTTTAAAAATATTGATTTTTATTTTATTTTCCTAGAAACGTTCATGTTTATCTTACATGATTAATAACATGCCACAAATTATTTAACTTTTTTATAAATAAAAGAAATGGTCTAACAGGTGGTGCATACAGTAAATATGAATGTGAAAAAAAAACTAATCCTGATGACAATCTTTCTATTATTATTACAATTATTATTTTTATTATATTAATAATATTATTATATATAATAATATTATTATTATTATATAATATTTTAATTAATTATATTATTATATAATAATAATATTATTATTATTATACTATTATTATATTATATATTATTTTTATTAATTTAGTATTACTGCTACTATTATTAATATATATATATATATATATATATATCATTATTATATAGTATTATTATTATATATATTATTGTGATTATTAAAATTAAAAATAATAATAATATATTGTTATTATATTAATAATAATATATACTAATAAGAGATGTTTTAATATAGTAATAATAATATTATTATTATTATTATTATGATTAATTATGGTAAATACATGTGTGATAGCGTTGTGTGTATATTATATGAGTAGTTGATGATGTTGTAATGTTATTAAATTAATAAACAAAATGAAAAAAAATTATAAAAGATAGAATGAAATGTATAGAGAAAATATGAAAAAATAATTATTGATAAATAAGAAAAAAAGATAAATAAATAGTTTTATAAAAATTTATAAAAATAACTATTAATTTTTAAAATTTAACATATAATTATTATAAAGGATAAAATTGAAATTATGAAGAATAGAGTCAAAGAAGAAATCCTTGCGGATAATATTATTATTATTATTATGACTAATAATAATAGAACACTATTATTATAAAATTAATCCAAAGCAAACACTTTTATAAAACTAAAGTCATTTGTTACAAATACAAAAAGTAAAATAACAATATATTTCATAAATTAAAAATATATTTTAGTCAAAATTATTCGGAAAATAAAGTAAAATATTTATTTTATTTTGTTTTGAAATTATTCAAGTAACACAATGATAATGTAGACATTATTCCAAAAGATTTGGGGAAAACAACCTCAGTGTATCACAAATTGTTTTTCTTACCTCAGCCATTGATCTTTCACAAAAGAACCTAACAAGTTCATCTCTTTTGACCTTCCAATTCTTTCTTAAGGCATCACCAAATAGGTTTAATTTTAATTCAAACTACTCTTCTGTTTCTGCAAATTGTTCTGGTTTTGGCATTACCACCATCACCATTCCCCTTAACCTAAGTCACATTCTTGAATAAGTAAGACCAATTGATGTTCAATTGAAATCAAGATGAGTTTCGTGCCAAAGGAGACAATCGAAGTCATCGCACAGAGCATCGGCATCACCAATTTGTCCCCCGATGTTGCCCTCGCTCTCGCCCCCGATCTCGAGTATCGCATTCGCGAAATCATGCAGGTATCCTTCACAATGTTCGCGAAATCATGCGCAATTTTGAAATTTTCGCGGGTAATTTGAAACCCCCTTTCTGGGTTTCGTCGCGCTGCGATGACCCGGTTCGTATCAGGTGCTAAAAGTGAAGCTCACGTTCTAAATCACGTGAAAAGTTTTATCTCTGAGGGAAAGTAATGAAGTTCCCTTATTTGGTTTTTGAGTTTTTTAAAAGGGGTGTAGCGGTTGGTTGGATTTTGATATTGTTGTTCCTTTTTTTTTTGTTGTTACCATTACTACTACTTCGAATGTGGCTAATTGAAGCATGGGTTGTTGTTTTGTTTTGAATTGAACAGGAGTCGATAAAATGCATGCGCCATTCGATGAGAACTTTTCTTAGTACAGAGGATGTAGATACTGCACTTGCACTTAGAAATTTGGAGGTGACTTGCTTTTGTTTTTATGTGTTTACTTTGGCTTTTAGAATTTATTATTCTGTTTTGAAACTTTTATGGATTTGTTGACGGTTTATTGAGGTAGCATGTGTTTTTCCTACCCTTTCGACTTTTTTTCCTCAGACTAGTGTATGTAAAGGTTTTGTTAGTGTATCTATCAAAAGGTACTTATTTGTCGTTAAGAGGATGGCAAATTGGCACTGGTGCGGCTCTTGTGCATAGTCTTGTGAGAGTAGTGGTTGTACAAAGTAGAATGCTTCATTCAAGTCAAGATTTTGCTTTGAAATATTTAAAATGGCAAATACTTCTCCAAATAATTCGTGGTTCACTATGAAATGCTTATTACCAAAGTTTAAACCACCCCTAGCTTGTTGAAGTTTTTATCTTTGAACTTGATTTTTGTTTTATTGTTGCTTATGCTTGTTGTCATGTATCAGCCGATATATGGGTTCACCTCTAATGATCCTCCGAGGTTCAAAAGAGCTGCTGGACAAAAGGATTTGTTCTACATCGATGACAAAGATGTGGATATCAAAGATGTAAGATTTCTAGGTACACCAAAATTGCCATTCTGATAATAAAAGTTGTTGAATTGCTTTCTGATACGATGTTCTCACATTTTTCTTGATTTGAGCAGCTTATTGAAGCTCCTTTACCGAAAGCACCCCTTGATACATCAATTACCAGTCACTGGTTGGCTATTGAAGGTGTGCAGCCTGCAATTCCTGAAAACGCTCCAGTTGAAGGTATTTTTCCAGATTTAAGCACAATAAAACTGAATTAACCTCCATAATGCTCTGAGTTCCAACCAAGCTTATTGTCTGTATGATAATATGATCAATTTTTGCCTATCTAGCCAACCTGCTATAATATTGAAGATTATAACCTTAATGGTACACTGAATTTTGTATTTTACCAAACTGTATGAGGTTCATGATGAAGAAGTTTGATTTTCTTGACATTGACATATTTGTTTGCCCCGTGTTACTTGCAGCTCCCCCTGAGATAAGAAAATCTGAATATAAGGAAGATGGGCTTTCTGTTGATGTTAAATTACCTGTTAAACATTTAATAACAAGGGAGCTTCAGGTATACACTTCATTTGATGTGTCAATTGTTTATGCAATTCCATGTTCTTTTACTTGACTTAAGGATCTTTGTTTCTTACAGCTCTACTACGAAAAAATAACTGACCTAACATTGAATAAGTCTGGATCCATTCCGTTCAGAAGAGCATTGGTTAGCTTGGCGACGGACTCAGGACTCCATCCCTTAGTTCCGTATTTCACATGTTTTGTTGCCGATGAGGTATTGACAAGTTTATGTCAGTGATGCTTTTGGTTAAGCTCTTAATTCAGTGTGTGAAATAGAGCATGAGCGCTCACTTTTATCCTTTTTCTCTTGTCATATCAGGTGGCACGCAATTTACATAATTTAGCTGTTTTATTTGCCTTGATGCGCCTTGTGCGGAGCCTTGTGCAAAATTCTCAGATACACATAGAACTTTATGTAAGTTTGACACCAATGTAAATGATTTTGTGTATGGATATATATATATATATATATATATATATATATATATATATATATATATATATATATATATAT
>Ga0099822_1009234_pt1 | contig 12465 bp, 5 predicted proteins | sample CowpeawhiteBW_FD_76839 | JGI IMG/M metagenome (GOLD analysis project Ga0099822, IMG submission 76839) | Root nodule microbial communities of legume samples collected from California USA - Cow pea white BW | ecosystem: Host-associated > Plants > Roots > Nodule | place: USA: California | collected... | reverse complement strand
TTATATTGATTTTATAATATTTAAAATATATTTATTTTTTTTTTATATATTGTATAAATATATATATATATATATATATATATATATATATATATATATATATATATATATATATATATATAATGAAGCTTTAACTGAGATATTTTTTTTAATCTGTAAACTAAAATTACAAAAATAATTAGAACTTAACCTAAAAGTTATTATATTTTTAAATAAACATACTTTGGCTACTTAAAAATATAAATTTTTTTAACTTATGAGATTTGAGTATCTGAACCTTTATCAGGGACATTGTCAGATGTTTACTCAGTTTTGAACTGAGGAAGAACCGAAAAAGAAAAACAAAGGCTGAAAGGGAAAAAACCCACCAAATTTGAAAAACCTTTGTAACTCTATTCTCTCTCTGTCTAACTGCAACTACAACTACAACTTACTCTCTTTTCCATGGTATAATCTATTTCTCTATGAAACCGTTGCATTTTCAAACAAATTGTTCTCATATATCATGTTGGGGATGTTTTAATGTCACAGGATTACCTTAAATCCGCGCTTCCTTCTCAAATAATTTCAGAACGAGGCTCTAATCTGGTTGTTATCAACCCAGGTATGCAAAATATTCAATTTCGTTCACTACCCATTTGTTGCCCTGTTCCCAAAATAACACCAGAAGTTAACATATTCTAACTTGTTTGATACCATCCCCATATTACTCAGGTTCTGCAAATATTAGAATTGGCTTGGCTTCTCAAGACACCCCCTTTAATATTCCTCACTGCATTGCTCGCCACACCAAACAGACTGAGGGGAATGTCATAGATCAGGTTTTTCTGATAATTTGGTTGTTTTATTTTATACTCTATTGTATTCTGTTCCCCTCCTTTTTTTGCATGGATACATGTTTTAATTTAATTGTTGCTTTTTTTTTTACCTTTTGCATTTAGATGCTCAATAGTCATGTGGTGCCGGAACAGCACAAGGAAAGGGAAAAAGCTTATAATACTGTAAGTTATTACACACTTTGGTTCTGTTATTTTTTATTACAGTTTTGCTAATATGGATTTATACCCTTCTTTTGTTAAAAAAAGATTGCATCATTGTTGAAGATACCATTTCTGGATGAAGAAGCTCCCAGTAACTCTGTCCCTCGCAAGGTGTGTGGAGTGTTTATTCAGCTACAATTCAAATGATTAAACTGATCCTGTTTGTTTGTAGATCTGTTTTTCTTGTTTGCTGTGTCTGTGTTGTAATAATGTTTGGACCTGTCCAGATTTTCTCAGGATCTGTTTAAGCACGGGATTAATGTTTCCCTTTCAAATCTTTGCTTCTCAAGTAGTGTGATATCTGTGTACTTGATTTAATAAATATTTTGAGCTGAAGATAAGTGATGAACTTCAGTAGACAAACACGGTGGCAGACAAATATATTATTCATTAAGGAAAGAGTACTGTAATTATATTCACCCTTTTGAACATTCTTACTTTTCTATGGAGGTTTCTGCTATTTTAGTCCTTAATATAAGTAAACAATGCTATTTATATGCTTAACTGAGCTTTTATAGTTTATATACTATATATCACTTCTATTGTTTATACATATATGTTTTGAAGATATATATTCAATGCATGTCCTTATTCTCATGAAGTTTGTCGCTTCACTCATGTATCATCCTGACAGTTCTTCTTTCGGTGGTACTTTTCTTCTAATAGAAGTTTTATTTGAATAACAATGGAACAAAATCTAGCATGTAAAACTGGATTATAGAAGACAAAAGAGGCAAAATAATAGGTTATGCAGTGAGAGAGCAAGAAAGATAAGTATTGGGATGATTGTTTTAGCTGGCTATTCATTGATTCTACGAACATGTTAACGAGGATGGATTCTAAGGTTTCTGTAAGTCACGTTCCCATTCTCTTGTTCAGGCAAAACTAATCTATTTGGAAACTTCTATCAAATATTTATGATGTTGTTGTTGTTTTTTTTTTTCTGGGATTACTATACAACAATAAAACTTTAAGTGTAAACTACTTTTTTTTCTTAATTCATACTGTGACTTTCAATGTACATAATATGCAGATGGGACGTGTTGATGGACACAATCCTCATATTATCAGGAAAAACTTGCCCTTCACTTGGACTAATGTCATTGAAGAGGCCATTGATTCATCTGTATCATTAGGTAAGAGGAAATTGGCATGTTCTCATTGTGTCAATTAGCTTAGCATTTTATTCATTTAAGTTTGTTTTACCTGGAATCTAATATGAGCTGGATAGTACCTTTCATGTATTATACAAAAAAGAAGAAGTAATATTAGAGATGATGCATTACCTTATTTTATTATAAAGTATTTCAATTATTATATGAAAAACCACTTTAAGATAATTTTTACTCTTTTCCTTTTTTTGGTAACAGTAAATTAAAACATATTAGTCTTTCATTGTCTGGTTTGCTTAGCTGCTTGTTTTATTGGAACTGAGTTCCTCATTAGAAGCAACAAGTTGCAATGTTAAATGTTTTGTTATTTTAATATTAATTAGCACTATGTTATGAATTATATGTAAATTGGCACTTGTAGAAACTTCAAGTAAAGGTGAGAATGGTGAGTCTTCAGATCCAAAAGAAGGTACAGATTCAAAGGACATTAATGCAAGTGAAAGAAAATTCAAAGAGTTCATTTGTGGTGATGAAGCATTACGAATATCCCCAACTGAGCCGTATTGTATATGTCGACCAATCCGCAGAGGACACTTAAACATTTCACAACATTATTCCATGCAGCAGGTACTCACTACTTTCAAACTAGAATAATATTAGTGCAAGTTAGGAATTTTAGTTAGATCACACATGGTTAATTAGTGAGCAGAAAAGTGTATATATTACATAGTTTGAGAATTCTGTTTTGTAATATAGAGCTAGGTGTTTCATTATTATAATGTAATAGCAAAACATATCAGTGACCTTTATTTTTGTTTAATGAATTCATATCAATAGTTTTATTTGTAAAAATACGCATACCCTGCCTGCCTAGTCCTGCAAATTTCTAGTAGAGTTTTACTTTAAGTTTCTAAGTAATATGTTGAAACTGTATGCTTTGACTACTCAGGAAGACGTGATAAACAATCTTCAATAAATATACTATTACAGCATGACAATAATAGTGCTTTTAAAATATGCATACTTTACCTGCTTGTTCCTGCAAATTTATAGCACACTTCTTGTACGTATTACTAGTTAAACAGATTAGTCATGATAGAAAGAAAAATAAAAAAAGAACATGTAAAGCCTCTTGACAACCTAATGCTGTATGAGGGGATTTTCTGTGTCCTTTCAATGACAATTTGGCATTTTGTGCATATGTATCTTTGTCTTTGGTTTGATTACATAATCTCCACACTACATGCTAGCAAGGTTTTTGAGAAAGTATTGAGTTATTGTGATGAAGGTACATTGAAAGGAACATTCTTCTAATTGTACAGTGATCCTACTCATCCAGAATTTCGCACCTTCACTTTTTTTGTATTGATGTATGGAAGAATCAACACTGGATTCTCAATTAGAAGCCTCTGCTCAGTCTGAAATCTGAATAGATTTAATACAAAACCATTTGTGTCTTCACCTAATACCTAAAGCTTTTGAGATAAATTTGTCATTATAAATTAGTGTGTTTTTCCCTGGCGTAGGAGTCTGTCACACACTTCTCAGCTGTGCTATGTTTCTGAACTATCTATCTGCAAAATGATTAAGCTGTTAACCAGAGGTTGATCCATTTCCATACGACTTTTATTCTCCTGATTTCACTTGAGGTTATTTTCTTAGTTTGGAGATTTGATATACTGATTTGATGATTTCTTTCCTGTTATTTATGGATTTTTGGGCTTCTAAGTTATGTTTTGCGGCTTCTCAATATTCAATTGATTGGCAGCATGAAGATTATGAATAGGGAGATTCACAAAGCTAGAACAATATGAAATCATCATTCAAAACTTCCACCGGGAAAATGCCAATAACTTGGAAATTATTGGTTATGTTTAATGTTGAGATCCCGCATTGACTAAAGATGTGACCAATTATAACCACATTAATGGGTGTAGGATATCAAAATTTAACCATATCTTTAAGATTAGATGATTGAGTAGTGAGAATTTTGAGTGTCTTTGACACCATTCGTAACTCTTATTTTATATCACTGTCACTTGCCTATTATGCAGGTACTGGATGATCTACATACTATTTGGGACTGGATTTTGATAGAGAAACTTCATATTCCTCGCAATGAAAGAAATATGTATTCTGCTGTTCTTGTGATGCCAGAAACATTTGACAATCGTGGTATTTGGCAATCAGTTCGTTTAAACTGTGATAAATACTTGTCCTATATTTATTTGCATGTGCTTTTAGAATTCTTATTTTCCCACGCTTGATATAGTCATTTTATGTTTCTGTCCTTGCCACAAGCAGAAATAAAGGAAATTATATCTTTGGTGTTGCGAGAACTCTGCTTTGGCTCTGCAGTGGTACACCAGGTGTGATCTTCTATCTTGCTGTTATACCTTCTTATGATGATTGCAGGTATAAATGACTATTAATATATGAGATGATACACATTCATCATCGTGGTTATAGCTGTTTTGTTGCTGCTCTTGATAATATTATAACCTTATTTCTGCGGTTTTTCCAACTCCCTTGACTATTATAGATGGATACATACTGGTATCATTAGCAAGTCTCATTCTTGAGGAGTGGGTTCAATCCCTCAAGATTGGATCTAAGTATGTTGGTTATGAAAATTGAGGGAAATGAACAAATGTGTATTGAGCAAAGCAGTTCAGTTATTTCCCTTAAGTTTGGTGTTTTCATGGTCATAGATTTGGTTCATACTTTCAAAATAAAACCAAGTCTTACTGTTGGAAGTTGTTGCAGACAACTTTGTTCAAATTTCCGTAGTCTCAAACTTTTTTCTCTTGGTTTACAAATCTCTATGCTATAATGGTCACGATATCTTTAATCTACATAAGGGATCATGATTTTGATGGATTATGAAATTCATTTATAGAACGGGGTTGGTGGAGATCAAACAATACATCATCTGATCAAATTGGAAGTGAACCCTTTGTCAGGATTTCTTAATTAGCTTCTAAAAATTTCATAAGGTGTTATTTGACTTGACCAGGAAGGTATTGCAGCAGTTTTTGGAAATGGATTATCAACAGCATGTGTTGTGAATATTGGTGCTCAGGTGACATCACTTATATGCATTGAGGTAAATGAAACTTATTTTATTATTAAACATATCTTATTTTAACTTATTTGGGAGTTTTCTATTAGGATATCTTGGAAGATGGAATAACTAAATGATGTATAACATTTTCCGAGCACAAATCTGAAAGTTGTATTTATGAATTAATTGATATTTCTATGATCCACTACTCTTAACAGCAGAAAGTTTGGAACTAGATTAACAAAAGCACTGTATGTAGATCAACATATCACTGTATATTTATTCAGCATCACTTGATAGTAGATTAATTACAACAGAAAATGTATGTAGGCTCCTGAAGTTTACTTCATTTTGAAGTAACTACCCTGAATTTGTAAATTTGCTAATCTGGAAAATTGTGTTCAGTTCAGTTGGTGTATCATCATTGGTAATGTAAATAACAATTACTTTTCTGCTATTCTTCAATTTTTGAAAGAGGTCCTTATTTTCTAAAATTACACTCTTGGTGACATTAAAGTTAAAATCAAATCACTAGGTTGCTTTCATGTGTTAATTAATATGACAATAACCAAACCATTTGAGTAAGTGAGTTTATGCCTAATTCAACCTCACAAAAAAGTGTGGTTTGCAACCTACTTATATTATATATATATATATATATATATATATATATATATATATATTATCATTTGTCTATATCTCTAGATGATGTGAGATCTCCAATACAACTCTCACAATATTAATGTTTTCCCTCACTTATATGGGCTTTTCTTCTCCTGAAAAGTAGAAGCTCTTCCAAATGGCTTATATAGAAACTCTATTTTTGGTATTTTGTTAATAAGGAATGAGAAGCTTGGAAAATGTTAGGTCAAACACTACGTAGAGGGGATAGTCTGTGGATCAAATTATGCTCCATGCTGCTATCTTGGATTAGTAACTCTGGTCAGTGATATAACAAAAAAAAAATTCCACTGTGAGGTTGCCTTTAAATCTTATGTTGGCCGTGGTAAACATAAGAACTAAATATTGTTGATTGTGATGTTTGTTTTAATGATTTAAACTTTTTGCTGGTTACTGGATTTACTTTATCATTTCAATAAAACAACTTATATGGTAAAGTAGCTTCTCGGGCGACTTTGACACTAGTAGTTATTCTGAATATCATTTTGTTATTGGTCACATATACCAACTTTAACTTGTTTATTGGCTTGTGTATATTATTATGTTAACTGTCAATTTGAGTTCTTTTCACATTTGATGGTAGTTCAGATTGTTATGAAAAACAACAAGTCATTAATTCTCACATTTAAATTCTTCTCTTGTTGAATAGGACGGAGGTGCTCTACCTTCAACTGGAAAGACTTTACCTTTTGGTGGTGAGGTACAAAAGTAGTTCCATGCTTCTACCCATTACTGATGTTTTAAAATAATCCAAAACTTGGAAAATATTCACTTACCAGCATGCTTGATATACTAATTTTTGTTTTTCTGACTCTAGTTTTTCTTTGCTTATTTAGCAACAATGTTTCACATGTAGGGATGGCAAAAATATTTGTGTCCATGGGTATCCGTGGATAAAATCCGCGGCGGATAATTGATATCCGTGAATATTTATTATCCGCAAATAGTGTATATTTTAATACCCGTTTATAAATGGGTTGGGTGCGTACTTTGCCACAACCACAACCTTCTAAAACTGGAGCCACGACACCACAAAAACTAGTAGTGACTTGAGCTTTTCCATCTTGGATTTGAACATTGGTGTCATTGCACAAGAAGTTTCTTGATCATTTTGTGAAGCATAATTGGGTATTGTTGCTTGAGTCAGATTAAGAGAAATGGAATCAAGAACAAACTTCTTGCTGCACTTTTGAAGACATGACTCGTATGCAAGAAGAGCTTCAACTTCCTCAATAGAAAGAGGTCCAAACTTACTTTCAATAATAGATTCATAGTCTTAGATAAACCTTCAAGAATCACATCAATGTGTTGTTGAAGAGAAACATGGTCACCCACAAAGGCAAGATAGTCAACCAATGCTTTAGTCTGTAGAAGAAATTCCGAACTATTCTCAAGAGTAATGGAATGTAGTTTAGTGCAAGGTGGCACACTCCAGCTGTCTCATCTGTTTATAAAAGTACTCATGCACTTTATCCCAAATCTGATAGAAAGAATTGTGATAACATAGACTTAACCATGTCAATAGCATTTGATTTTGTTCCTATTGTTCCTAGGCACCATACGCTAGATTGATTTTTCAAGCAGCACGATCTGCTTCACAAAGAAAGAAACGGAGGTGGAATAGATAACTTATCTACAGTATTTTGAAAATGATGTCATTTGATGCATGGTTCCATCTGTTGCAACCAGAGCAAGAAGTTGGAATCATCTAGTTTCTCTGAAATTTTTATGAGGGCAGCAGATTAAGGTGAAATAGAGGAAGATTTTTAGCCATTAAGGATCTTTAGTCTCTTAATACCATATTAGAGTATAGACAGAAAGAGAGAAGAGGAGGAAGCAAGAAACATAGAGGCTAATTTTGTATTACTAATAACAGATTACAGGAGCTCTCTTTATATAGAGTAAAGAGAAGGACACAACTTTCAAGACCTAACTAACAGAAACAAAACAGCGTAACAACCATAACAGAAAACTTTCCAACGCAGCTAAAGAAAGCCGTGCTTGCAATGTATACTGATTCTCCGTTATGTAATAAATATGTTGCCATTTTCAATTTGCTTCTTTTTATGAAGATTTTAATATTATAATTCTTTGAATTATGTAGTGACATTTTTTTTTCTCCAAATTTTGTATATTTTTGGTAGTTTTTCATGTCATTATATAAATTACAACTTCATACTTTCAGGATATAACAAGGGGCCTTCTCTGGACCCAAAGACATCACCAGACTTGGCCACAAATTCGTACAGATGTTTTCAGAAAGCCTGTAGATCTGTTAATGTTAAATCAACTGAAAGAAACATATTGTGAAATCAAGGTGAGTTGTACTACTTCTCATTTTGCTTAGTTTGCAGTCGTCAGCCTGAGTATTTTAGAGCCCAGCCTTATTGAGTACGAATTTGACTTTTAATTTGAAAATTAGTTGCAGCATAATTGTGGCCATGTTCATCATATGTTTATCATGTTTCTAAATAACTTGAATATGAAAATTCTTTAAATAAAACAAGTGAGACTCTCTTTATGTGTCATGTGTGGCACCGCAGGTTGCATTTCAGCCCTAAACATCATTCTTATAGAAAAGGACACGTGATGTACATGAAATTCTGAGAGTAATTTGCTATTAAAAATACTTTTGTTGTGTTTATTATTGTTGGTAATGAGAAGGTTTATAGACTTGCTACTCCTCTTTGGTTTTCACTTGCTTCCAAACTTGGACCCTTTCTTTAATTATCTGGTGTCCTGTCTGTAGGAAGAGGAACATGATGCTGTTGCAGTAGTTCATTCATATGAGGACAAAGGCCCACCTATGTCTCACAAGATAAGGCTTACTGCTCTTAATGTATGTATCCAACATTTATTTTTGTTTTGCCCTCACTTTTAATTTGAACAATGCTATGACTGTGAAGTGATGTTGATTATTGCTTAGGTCCCTCCTATGGGATTGTTCTATCCAAAGCTTTTAGTTCCTGATGTGTATCCTCCTCCTCCTCGCACTTGGTTAGTGGATTCAAGAAATTATTTCGGTGCTGTTAGCATGTTTGTGAACAATTAATCTTATTGGTTTCCTTGACCAGGTTTCATGACTATGAGGATATGCTTGAAGATACATGGCATATTGATTTTTCCCGGAGGTCTGACATGTCAGATACCTTCTATCCCAATGTTAATGGAGGATTACCAATGTGGGAAAGCTATCCCATTTTTTCAGCTAAGCCAAAAAAAGAAGAAAAAGTGGGCCTCGCAGAGGCTATTACTAACTGCATTCTCTCAACTGGTAATTTTTTGTCCCTTTTTTTTTTCATTTTTTATGCATAAATTTGAAGCTTGTTTAACTGGTCAGTACCATGTCACAGGTCGCATAGACATCCAGAGAAAATTATTTTGTAGCATACAATTGGTGAGTTTTACATGTTGAGCTTGGTGTATAATTGTCTTGATATTACATACTGATTGATAGGAGCTGACATATTTATTTGGAATAGACTGGCGGCGTGGCTTTAACAAGTGGTTTAGTTGCAGCAGTTGAAGAAAGGTTTGTTCCAAATTTCATTGACCTTACCATGTTAACCTACCCGGCTATAAGCTAATTGGCTGATACTGATGTTTGGAATGATAATTCAATGTATTGTTTTATATTAGAGAAAAAGGAAAACTAGCCAATGAGGATTGGCTCAATTGGTGTGATATTGTAGATGTATTAAGTACATCTTTTCCTTCTTGATGTAATTATATTTTGCATGAAAACAAAATCTCTTTTATTATAATGATTGTATTATTTTTTAGTTTATTCATAATTTTAATGAGATTTGCCTACTTTTGGAACTGTTTCTTCTTTCCTCGTCCTGTTTTACATTATCCGTATCTTTTAATACTTTTTCTCTTACAGCACTGTACTGTTAGCAGTGCCCATCATTTTGTTTTTCCCTCGACCTGCTTTAACATCATTAATTCTATTTTTCATTTGAATTTCAACACCCTAGTGCGATGAATGATTATTTAATTATGTCATGATATTAATGGGATGAATCACTATTCTTATGTCTCAGAGTATTACACGCCATCCCTCCAAATGAAGCAATTGATACTGTGGAGGTTAGTTTACTATCATACGATCTAATGCTTATTTTTTAATTGTTTGTACTTTAAATTATACATTATAGATGTATCCAAATCTTTTCCAAGTGGTCATTAACAATAAAGGTTTGGCTACTATAAAGAATGGTTATTAAATTACCATGGTTTGACCTCTATGCAACCAAGGTCAGACTATTGAATTATTATGTAAAATTTAATATATGTTACGTTTTCTTTATATAATTATTTTTGTATATGATCTTATGTAACATTTGTACATGACTCTCAAGGTTCTACAATCAAGGACAAATCCGACGTTTGTGTCTTGGAAAGGCGGGGTGGTATGAATTTCTTCTCGGTTGATTTTTCAATTGTTTTTGTCATTGTTTTCCAATTCTACTTTTGAAATATTTGTTCATTGCTATTTGTATATAGCCTTAAATTATTGTAGACAGAACTTTGTTAATTATTTAGCTTTGGAAGTCATTTTATCATTATAATGTAATAGGGAAACAGAGAGTGAGTTTAGCATAAGGTAACGGTATTCATTTTATAACTATTTATCGTTTTACATATGTAAATTATCATTATTTTTTTAGAAATAAAATTATCACTTTCATGTACATAATAATAAATTTCTGTACATCAAGTTGGTACTTGGTTGGAAATATTCAAGGTGGGATTTTACATGACCTCTGGGATGGAAGTTAGTGTTTATTTATTGTGTTAATATAGTTAGTGGTCATATTCTGTGTTAACATAGATAGTAGGTAGTGGTCATATACCTTGTGTTGACACATCTTACATATGGCTTTGCAGATTCTTGGAGTACTTGATTTGGGTAGGGACGCATGGATAAGCAGAGAGGATTGGATTCACAATGGGATTCATGTGGGAAGTAGCAAAAAATACAAAGATTCCTATTATCTTCAAGCTCAAGCGATGTGTTATATGAATTCTTAACCATTGAAGACACTCAGAAATAACTATAGAAATAACTATAGAAAATAATGTTTGATAAGATGATTTTAGTTTAATTTACAGTTAATTGTTAATTCAAATGTTCGACATTTGCTATGAGTCTAAATTGTAGTTTGTATAGATTGAAATGATCTGATATTGTTAATCTATATATTCAAATATCTGAATAAATACGTTGCAAAGTATAATGAAACCAAAAGATATAATGGAACATACAGTTGGAGTCCCACATCGGAAAAACAAGGAGAAGGGGTTGAGGCTTCTTGTTATAAATAAAAGTGAATGTTACATTTATAAACTTAAAAAGGGTCGGTTGGCTAAATATGCCACGTTTGCCCTAGATAGGTGAATGCTGTATGGCTATCAAGACATATGGCCGACATAATTTATGGAACCTAAAAGGGTTGGCTCCCTTGGCCGACCCTCTAATTTAATTTAAAATTTTTATTATTAATTATTATTATTATAAATAATTTGTGAATTAGATTTATATAATGTTTAATTTTATAAAATTAAGTTGTTTAAATTATGAAATTTTATCATTTAAAGAACTTAATGAAGAGTAGTATTATAATTATAGTTTGCAAATTCAAATTTATCCCACCAATTAACATTTTATCCAATAATTTATTTATGAGATGCCTCATAATAGTACAACATTGTAAAATGACACCAATTAAAATATACATTTGTTTTATTCAATAATTTATTTATCTGATGCCTCGTAATATAACATTTTAAAATGATTTATTTATAAGACGCCTCATAATATAACATTGTAAAATGACTAGGATGGTTTAGATTCAAAGATTATCATAATAGTATTCTCAGCTTTGCCAATAGGGTTGATTTCACTCCATTGTCATTGTTCTATTTTCTTTGTCGTTGTTTTTCTATCCAACAACATGGGTGACCACTTCTGATTATTCATGTTGTTTTGGCTAACTATTCAATCAGCAACTATTGTGCTTTCTATAGTAGTCAAATATTGCGCATTTCTTTATCACTTTACCTGATGGCTTTCATCTCTAACACTACTTCTGAGTTGTGGTGGAGGGCCCAACTTCTAGAAAACATCTTTTTATCATAAATCCAAATATCACATTTTTTTTAATTAAGTATTTAAGGTAGTACTAATTACTCTGGTAATAGCTTTAGAGATTATGGGACAAAAATTTATTATATTTAAAAGTTTATTAGGGTATATTACAAGTTTCCAAAATTCTTTTAAGGACAACCTACCATATCATGGGCGTTTTTTAAAAAGTATTTGTTAAATAAAGTTTTTTTTTATAAATTAAAATTAATCTATATAAACTAATAAATGATATTATTGTTAGTTTCTTTAAAATCTAATTCTGCATACACAACATAATTTTATTTTAAGAAAAATATCTTTTTCTTTTCTCTTTTCTTATAATTAATTTTAAGTTTTGGTCTAGGCACATGTACAAGAAATTAATATTGATCAAGTTTTGATCTATTTTTTGCATAACTTGTAATATATATATAT
>Ga0099822_1009233_pt1 | contig 12467 bp, 7 predicted proteins | sample CowpeawhiteBW_FD_76839 | JGI IMG/M metagenome (GOLD analysis project Ga0099822, IMG submission 76839) | Root nodule microbial communities of legume samples collected from California USA - Cow pea white BW | ecosystem: Host-associated > Plants > Roots > Nodule | place: USA: California | collected... | reverse complement strand
AAAACCCAAAACCCTCCCTCTTATACTGTTTCTGTCGATTGCAAGAACAGTGATGGAGCTAGATTCATTTATGCAACTCTTGATGTCACCATATCTGAACTACTCTCCCCAGTAGACACCCCATCCATTTTTCAATCATTCTTTGACCACCACAAAGCAATCAACCATGACGGTCACTCCATGCCGCTCTTGTCCATCCAAATCACTGAATTGGTCGATGGTGTTTTCATAGGCTGTTCCATGAACCATGTTATTGGCGATGGAACTTCTTATTGGAATTTCTTCAATTCATGGTCTCAGATCTTCCAAGCACAGTCTCTCTCACGCCAACCCATTAACAATCGTTGGTTTCCAAATAATTGTATACCACCGATATCTCTTAATTTCAAACATCATGACGAGTTTATAGAGAGATCTGAAAAACCCCTCCTGAGAGAGAGATTTTTTCATTTTTCAGCAGAGTCTATTGCGAAACTGAAAGCAAAGGCCAACTCAGAATCCAATACCACAACAATCTCTTCCTTCCAGTCATTATCAGCACTTGTTTGGAGATCGATAACTCGTGCGCGCTCCATACCGTCTGACCAAAAAACAACTTGCAGATTAGCCGCAACCAGTCGATCAAGAATGGAGCCGGCTCTGCCTGAAGAATACTTTGGAAACTGCCTTCATGCAGTGAATGCAGAAACGACAGCAGGGGAATTGCTTGAGAATGATCTAGGATGGGCAGCGTGGAAGTTGCATGTGGCTGTTAAAAACCTTAACGATAGAGTGGTGTTGCAGTATCTGCAAGAGTGGTTAGATTCTCCTGTGATATATCAAATGGGTCGTTTCTTTGAACCGTATTGTGTGATGATGGGTAGCTCCCCCAGGTTCAATATGTATGGGAGTGAATTTGGAATGGGGAAAGCGGTGGCTGCTAGAAGCGGCTATGCAAATAAATTTGATGGGAAAGTGTCATCATACCCAGGGCGTGAAGGAGGAGGAAGCATTGATTTGGAAGTTTGCCTTTTCCCACATACAATGACTGCCTTGGAATCAGACAAGGAATTCATGAATGCAGTTTCTGAGTTCAATCCCCTGCTGTTCTAGTTCGCTAAATGTGGTGATGCAACCACATCTTCTTTTAATTAATGTAATATCGATTCTGAGTTTTAATAATATAGACAAGTTATTATTCAAACATCTGTTAAATTTATCTCTTCTGTTCACCAAATATAAAAGTGTAAATACAACGATACTTGCTATAAGATCGTAGAAAAGTAATATCCATAGGAAAGATCAACAGAACCAACATAGACAGAGCAGAGGAAGAGCACCAAAGCACATAAAATCCAAATTCTACAGAGAATCCGACAGAGTAACAAGAAATTTTGTACAACAGGACCATTCTAAATTACATTAAATAGCACAACCTACAAAAACATACAGGTCTCGTGAACCCTAATCTGACTCCTTCTGTAGACGTTTTTTCTTGGGCCAGCTGCTTCCTCTTTTTTTCTTACTTCCATGAGATTTCCTTCTTTATATATAAAATATTGAGATATGAACTCATCTTACATAGATCGATACTATTTCAAATTCAAAATCTTAATGATAATAAAAGATTGATATTATTTCAAATTCAAAATCTTAAAATAATAAGTTTACGAGTCTTTATCATTATATAGTGCTTAATTTCTCATTTTTATTTAATATAAAACTTAAACTTATACTTAAATTTCCAACAATCTCCTCTTTCAAAAATGAGTCTCTTCACATTGGTACTTGTCCTCGAGCACAAACATCTCAAGTCACGAGTACTCCTTACTTGTTGATGACTCTTTCACAGCAACCATTTTCGAGCAAGTCTATTAGAATGTAATATCAACAAGTGTCGTATCCACAACAAAAATTATTTCCCAACAAGTCTTTTGGAACGTAATATCAACAAGTGTTGTACCCACAGGAATTTAGCAAGTATATTAGTAGTTTTATTTTTGGGTTTTTGGTTTGTGAGAAAGAGTGCAAGTAAAAATAGATAATAGTAATTAGATAGATTAAGTGTAGTAGGGACTATGAATTGATTTCATCTCATCTTCTTCTACTATACCACTACCATCTTGTTTACATACTATGCAAATCATTCAATGTCTCGGGAGTACTATTTCTATGTAGATCTAAGTTCATCCCTAATATACTAGAACCTAAGGACTTCAAACTCGGTGTGATTCCTCAATCCAAACCAGATAAATAAATGAATCATCAAGTCATCATTAAGCATAAATCAAACCACAAACAATTGAATGAAAGTAAAGATAAATACTCAAGAAGTCGAACTGAATAGAACCAGGATTGATTACATCAAACCTAAACACGAAGGAGTTCAACTACTCATAAAATATTACAATGCAATTTCAACCGCATTTACACATAAGATTTACACTGAGAGCATCTCTCTTGTGCCTCACAAACTTTATTCTATCCTACTACTACATTTTTGGACCTCCATTGAATTCTTGAAATGAGGACCTAAGGTCTTTATTTATAGAAATTTTTGGGCAGTGCTCAACCCAACTTTTGGCGCTCAGCCATGCACTGCCTTAAGTGTTGAGCACATCCTCTTGTGGCTCAACCATGCACCGCCTTAAGTGCTGAGCACATTTTCTCGTGTCTTAGTCATGCACTGCCTTAAGTGCTGAACACATGCTCTTGTGGCTCAGCCATGCAACGCCTAAAGTGTTGAGTACATCTCTCGTCACTCAATCATAAACCGCCTTAAGTGCTTAACACCATTTTGTTGTGGCTGAGCTCCAAAAGTCATATTCTGGATCTTTCCTTGATGTGGAGCTCAACCGTGAATTTTGGGGCTCAGTTGCATCATTTTTAATTCTTCGAGAAATTGCTACAAAATCATAAAAATTCACAAATTTCTTATTTATCTTCTTTTTAGTACCTTATTATGTAATTATAAGCTAAAATTGGTTGTTTACTTACAAAATATGATCAATTAAAGCATCATAAATGTCAAGTTTATATGAAAATGTGATGTATTCTAGACACTTATCACTTGTGCTATCCTTCATCTTAATAGAACACATTTACACAACCCATCGTCAGGAACATTTTCGATACAAGCACTCTTCTGAGCCTGTCACCGCATGAACCTAACTTTTGATACCGGTGGTTAACAAAATTAATAGATAAACAAGTGGAAGCTAAATCAAGTCAAATCTTCCCTAAATAAATATTTTATTAAAAATCACATAATTAAATTAAATCAAAATTAAAACATTTTATTAAAATTATAGAATTAAACTAAAAAAACAAAATTAAATCAGAATCAATTAAAATTATATAGTTATATTCCGAAAATAAAACTTAATAGATTTAATTAAAATTCAAGATTTAATTTTGAATTTATTATATTAAATTTATTACAACATTTTAATAATTTAAAAAAACATAACAAGTGACATCATGATTCATGTCATTAGAGTTGAGTATTTCTTTTTTCAATAGTATATTTTTTTTTACTATCTATACACTTTTGTAAGATATAAAAACAAAAAACAAATTTATTCCTTTATTTATTTTCTCATCTCCTCGTGAAAAGAAGACGTCGCACTAGAGATGATATTGCGAAACAATAAAGAAGAACAGTACAAGATATATATTATTTGCTCTTCAATTAAAATGGAATAACCTTTTGCTAAAATTGTGCTTTATAACACAATTTCATTGAGTTTTCAATTTTTTATTTTATTTTTTAAAATAAATTGTGCTAGTGAGCGCATTTTTAATTTTTATTATTATTCTTTTGTTTATTATCACGTTTTTCATTACTTTTTAATAAAGCCGTACCTATTGACATTATTTTTTTTAATTCGTACCTTGAGACATGTTTTTATGTTTTTTTATTTTTTCTACTTTTATTGAAAAAAGTTATTTTGACATTGTTTTCAATTTTGACCTCCATTTGACACCAAATTTATTAATAAAATATTCTATTAATGTTATAAAAATAAATAAATATATATATATATATATATATATATATATATAAAATATTATAATAAAATAATAATATTTTGAAGCGTTAAATAATAGTAAAAGAAAATTTACAATGGCAAACTACCATTGTCCTTTTATTACCATGTGATCAGTCTTGTCATAGTACAAATGTAACCATAGTTAAGTGTTTCGTGTGCTTTTTATATCCTTGAATTTTATTCAGTGTGTATTATACAAAACCTTTATCTTTCAATAATTTAGTTTCTTGCGTTTCTCTCTGTGATAACTTTTTATAAAGTCATTCGGTTAGGGATTTTTTTTTAAAAGTCGTTATCTTGTTCATTTATAAACAAAAAGACAGATATTCAAAATGGGTCATGCTTTAATTGGTGGGAAGCTATGGACTGTGATAAATATGGAGGCTTTTGGGATTGGGACAGAACTCTCTTTCACGAGGAATGTGTAGTTTTGTACCCAGTTGCTTTCATTATTAGTGCTCTTTTTAATGCCATGGCCAAACTGAAAGTTAAAGACAAAGTGTATTAATAGGGTTTAAAAGAGGCATCACTGAACCAACATTTTTACTTCCTAATTTATCTTATCAAACCAGATTTGGATAGCAATTTTTATTTCTGAATCTGTCACACTGGATCAAACTATCCATTTTTGTCAATATTTTAACCAATCTATTAACAAACATCTTAAAAAAGTTATTAACAAATTAGAAAACAAAGAAAGTTACTAAAATCTACCACAAAATTATTTAAAGATCGATTATATTGAAAAATTTAATTATAACTGGTTGATATGTTTTTATTTACCCTTTTGTTTCAATTTGATATTTTCTCAGTGTGATGTCATTTTCAGCATCATCATAACATTACCAATTCTGTGTTATCTTAGGTAAAGCCCTCTCTTCGTCTTCGTCCATGGAACACAGCAAAATCTTTCACATCTGAGAAATATTAATGGTTCTTAAAAAAAATTCCAACAACGATTTTATATATAAAAATAAGAAAAATGAAAAACATGTTAGAAATAGGCTTAAGCCTAACTCAACCTCACAAAACGGACTTGTAAGGTGGTGTATATTCATCTCGTACGTGAGACAAGAAATTAGTGGGTGGTTTATTAGGAGCCCGATATCGGGTAGAACTAAATGTCAAAGAGAATTCGTTAGCATAGGCTCTAACTTGGCTCTGATACCATGTTAAAAATAGGCTTAAACCTACCTCAACCTCACAAAACCGACTTGTAAGATGAGGTTTGCATCTCACTTATATATTATGAATTGGCCTGATCTCTAGTAGATGTGAAACTTCTAACAAAACATGCCAACAAGCATGATGACTCCGACCAAAAATTAATTAAAAAATAAGAAGGAAGAAGAATACAAAATATATATTATAGGCTCTTCCATTGAAACAAAAAAGCTTTTTTAGTATAATGAAAATGGGATAACTAGTATTACTTTTTCAATTTTAATTTTTTTTGTAGATAAACTATCTAAACACAAAGCAACAGTTTATATAGTATTAGTTATTTAAGATTTTAATAATAAAATAAAATTAAAAAAAAATCTTCTAATGATTTATTTAGCAAAAGACACGTCCAAACAAATACATGCACATGCTACAGCCTACGAAATGAGAGAGCACACTTCGAACTCAGAGTTTGCTATAGCAATTGTCAAGAACAGTAGCTGAACGATTGGTGTAACAGTAATGTAATTACAGATTTTATCATCTCTATCTGTTACCAGTTAGGTAACCCTTCGTTAGTGAACTCTTGGGTTTTGCTTTTGACTCTGGTTAGGTTTATTATGTTACATCTTGATCAAGACTTTGCTTTTTTTCCTCTTTCTTGTATATCTTACTTTTGAATAATACTTTTCTTTTCGTCTCTTTGACTTTTTTCTTCTTCTTTTTTTTTTTTCCTTTGGTCTTATATTTAACATCATATTATAGAGTACTTTCTTAATTAAATTTGATATTTATAGATCTCTTATTTTATTCTATTTGTTATGATATTCTGTTTCATATACAAAATTTATATACGTGATCAGACAAATGCAGAAAATTTGTTCAGGGTAATGAGCTCTTTTTGCAGAAAAGAAAGTGAGTAGGATTTGCCAGAGAATAATTGCTGCATACAAAGGCAACAAAATTGAGGCTGATCTTTGACTGCATTATTGTGGTTGAGGCAACTTGCTGATCTTTGACTGCATTATTTTGGTTGAGGACGAGTAATGATTTATGAACACTAGATACCTCTTAATATGTAGTATATATTAAAAAGAGAAGAAAAATGGTAGACATATAAATCATGTGATGTAATACGAAGAAAGATAAAAAAAAAAAAATGTAATTAGAGTAGATAAAATCATAGTATGAATGAATCATCTACCTACTCAACCATTCATTGAAATATATATGTGCTAAAATCTCTAAGCTTATGCCATATAAGTTTGAGTGAGTGGTGATCTGCATCATGGCTACCCCGTCCTTTCGTCGCATTTCCGAATGCTTCGTCCAGCCACACCGCCCCACTGAAATGTCAAAGCAAATATGGCATTTAACACATTGGGATATTTCAATGTTGAGTAGCCACTATATCCAGAAGGGTCTACTTTTCAAGAAGCCTTCAACACTTGTTCATCCAAATCATTTCACAGAAAAACTGTTGCAAAAACTCACACACTCTCTTTCTCTCACCCTCTCCCATTTCTATCCATTAGCGGGCCGTTTCGTCACCCAAAAAACGCAAGACCCTCCCTCTTATGCTGTTTTCATTGATTGCAAAAACAGTGATGGAGCTAAATTCATCTATGCAACCCTGGACATGACCATATCTCACATACTCTCTCCCATGGACGTCCCACCCATTGTCCACTCACTCTTTGACCACCACAAAGCAGTCAACCATGATGGTCACACCCTGCCATTGTTGTCCATCCAAGTCACCGAACTACTGGATGGTGTTTTCATAGGTTGTTCCATGAACCATGCTGTCGGTGACGGCACTTCTTTCTGGAATTTCTTCAACACATGGTCTAAGATCTTTCAAGCTCATGATCAAGGCCGTGAATATGAAGTTCCCATTTCACAGCAACTCATTCCCAATAGATGGTTTCCGAATGATTGCAGTCCACCAATCAATCTTCCTTTCAAACATCAGGACGAGTTTATTAGAAGATTTGAAGCGCCCTCTCTCAGAGAGAGAATCTTCCACTTTTCGGCAGAGTCTATTGCGAAACTGAAAGCAAAAGCCAACTCAGAGTGCAATACCACAAAAATCTCTTCATTCCAGTCACTATCAGCACTTGTTTGGAGATGCATAACTCGAGCCCGCTCCCTACCGTCCGAGCAGAGAACAAGTTGCAAGTTGGCCATAAACAATCGACCAAGAATGGGATCGGTGGGTGAGGAATACTTTGGAAACTCAATTTATGTGGTGAGTGCAGAAACAACGACAGGGGAATTGGTTGAGAAGGGTCTAGGATGGGCCGCGTGGAAGTTGCACTTGACTGTTGCAAAGTATAATGAGAGAGTGGTAATGGAATTGGTGAAAAAGTGGTTTGAATGTCCTTTGATATATGACCTTGGTAGTTTCTTTGACCCGTACTGTGTGATGATGGGTAGCTCGCCCAGGTTTAGTGTGTATGGAAATGAATTTGGAATGGGAAAAGCAGTGGCCGCTAGAAGTGGGTATGCCAACAAGTATGATGGGAAAGTGACATCATATCCAGGCCGTGAAGGAGGGGGGAGCATTGATTTGGAAGTTTGCCTTTCGCCGGATAATATGAGCGCGCTCGAATCGGATCAAGACTTCATCGCTGCAACTTCTCAGTCCACTGTCTTCTACTAGTTCACTGTCTGTGTTAGGTTTACCGAGAGAGGGTTTTGCTTGAGAGAAGAAATGAGATATGAGTCCAATCACATATTTGACATTACTCTCAATCCAAAATCTTAAAATAATAGATTTATGAGTCTTTATTTTTATTTTTGTATAATGCTCTACTTTCTATTTTTAATACTTTAAACTCATACTTAAATTCTTAAAGCAGTACGTGTTTTCTTTGCTTTTCCTTTTTTTTATTTGATCAGCTCACTGCGTGTTTTGTGCTTGAATCTGTTGAAGAGGTCATCCTCCAAATAAGATCATTTGTATTATTTGTATTATGTGCATGTTTTTTTCTCTCTCGAGAGATGTCATTTAGCATCCAGTATTTATTTATGAAAGACAAATTCTCCTATCTTCATACTTTGAACATAGTTGGATTATTGAAGCACTAAGAATATAATCTTGGTAATCTTTTCAAACCAAAGATCTATAAATAAGAGAAAAAATATAAATTAAAGTATAATAAAACAATAAAAATATTATCTCTCAACGTACAATTTTTTAGTAAAAACTGTAAATTTTCATACAATGCTTCATAAACAAAATTATATAAGTGCTCAAGTTTTCCATACACCTATTAGACCTATTAATTTATGTAATGGTGAAAACTTCAAAAATAACTTTTTACTTTTTATAATACTTTACATATAATTCAAAACATTTCACTGAGACTGAAACTTTGATCAATATTCACTTCAAAATTACCTTTACATCTTGAACGTTTTCTGTCCGTCCCTAAAGACAATGAGTCCTAAACTTTACCTAAATTCTAGGAAGCCAAATTTAACTCTAATTCATTTTCACTCGACCTATTAAACAATAAATTTAAGTCTAATACGATTTCTTTATAATATCCACTTGTAAAGTCGGAATGAGCCTCCAAATTTAACTTTAACTCTAATGCATCTCCAACACTAAAAGCACGAAATACTTAAAATACAGTATTTGGAGAGACTAAATGTTTTCTTTTTTATTTGGCATCATTCTCGGAGACCTTCACAATATTGTAGTGGGCCAAAGCTTAGTAGCGAAACCCAAACAAATTTGCTTTGCTTTTCTTTGTTTTGCTTTGTTTTTGTACCCCGTTATTTTCAAAGACTTTTCCACTGTTCTAATGGGTAAAAGTTTATACCAAATGCCAAAAAGTAATTAGATTTGATTTGTTTGACGAGAACGAGAGATGGCTGAACGTGCACGGCAACGCAAACCTTTGGCAGCTGGTGTTTGACTGCATTCTTTAGTTACACAGAGATATATGTTAGTGTCTCCATTCACTCTTCACAAAGGAAATGCTACCCACCGACCTCTCTTCAACACAAATCTAAGTTGTCTCCGACCATCTGCATAACGAGTACTCCTGCAAAATGCAAACTCTAACCAATCATTTTTGTGTATAACAGCATACAATATGAAACATTTATAAACTAGTCACTTTCCTTTTCTTCTAAAAATTAATTTTATTAAGACTATTTTATGTTCATAAGAGTTGTGAAATGATCGATGTCTATCAACTTTTTTCCTACTTATTAATTCATAATCATTGTGTGCTCCGGTGAAAGAGCAAAGATAATTAAAAAAGTATGAGGTGACGTATAATAAAATAAAATCAAGTTTTTTAAGGGGTAGATGGCCACCTTCGTCACACCGAACTCCAAGTTGAGAAATTCAAGTGAAATTGGTCGTTTCATATTGAAACTATTGATTATGTATTGATCATACTCAGACAAACATCCCCAGCTCAGTTCAGTTCAGACATCTATAAGTTATCTGCAACAGAAATCTGAAACTTTTGTGTGTATTAGGATGATGAATTCCCCCGTAGTTCGAATCGTTTCAGAATGTTTTGTCAAGCCGTCGGGCCAAGCTCAAGAATCAGACCGAATCTGCAATTTAACACCTTGGGATATTGCTATGCTGTCTTTGCACTACATCCAGAAGGGTCTACTCTTCCAGAAGCCAAAAACACTTGTTGATCAGCATCATTTCATAGAGAATCTGTTGGAGAAACTCAAACATTCTCTTTCTCTAACCCTCTTCCATTTCTATCCATTGTCCGGTCGCCTTGTCACCCACAAAACCGAAGACCCATCATCTTATACTATTTTTGTTGATTGCAGCAACGGCAGAGGAGCTAAATTCATCCATGCAACTTTGGATATGACAATATCCGACATCCTCTCCCCCGTTGATCTCCCTCCGATTGTGAACTCATTCTTTGACCTCCACAAAGCAGTCAACCACGACGGTCATACCATGCCACTGTTGTCGATTAAAGTTACTGAACTAGTGGACGGTGTTTTCATAGGTTGTTCCATGAACCACAATCTCGCTGATGGCACTTCTTATTGGAATTTCTTCAATGCATGGTCTGAGATCTTTCAAGCTCAAGCTGAGGGAAATGAACACGATGTTCCCATTCCCATGGTCATTTCGTGTCATCCTATTCATAACCGGTGGTTTCCGGATGGTTGCGGCCCGTTAATCAACCTTCCCTTCAAACATCACGACGAGTTTATTAAAAGATTTGAGGCACCTTTGCTGAGAGGGAGAATCTTCCACTTTTCAGCAGAGTCTATTGCAAAACTGAAAGCAAGGGCGAACGCAGAGTCCAAAACCACAAAAATCTCTTCGCTCCAATCCTTATCAGCGCATGTTTGGAGATGCGTAACACGCGCACGCCAGACGCCAGACGATGAGAGAACGAGTTGCAAACTGGCCATAAACAACCGGTCAAGAATGGAACCGCCTCTGCCGGCCGAGTACTTTGGAAGCGCTGTTGGTGTGGTGAGCGCAGAGAGCACGGTAGGGGAATTGCTGGGGAATGATCTAGGATGGGCTGCGTGGAAGGTGCACGTGGCTGTTGGCGGCCATAACGACAGAGTGGTGAGAGACATGGTGAAAGAGTGGTTGCAGCATCCAGTGATTTACCAACATGGTGTGATCGTTGACAACAGTTGTGTGATGATATCAAGTTCTCCCAGGTTCAACGTGTATGGAAATGAATTCGGAATGGGAAAAGCGGTGGCAGTTCTGAGTGGATATGCCAACAAGTTTGACGGGGACGTGATCGCACATCCAGGACGTGAAGGAGGAGGAAGCATAGATTTTGAAGTCTCTCTTTCACCTGATGTAATGAGTGCACTGGAATCAGATCAGGAGTTCATGGAAGCTGTTTCCGTGCCCAATCTTCTGCACTACCCACTTTCTTGATTTGCCTTTACTTGCTTCCTATAAGCATTGAAATAACATGTATTCCATATCAGAACCGTTACTCTTCTGCTCTTCTTTACTAAGCAGAAACAATGTTGTGCTTCAGCAATAATATCCTTTTATTTAGGATTTCATGTTTCAGAGATCATGTGTTCTCACAAAGTCATGTCTCTCTTTAAAACTCATTCGTTGTATACTTCAACTAAAATTGTTTTACCCAAAGTATATCTTCTGTAAATTTTTCAAAATATCAACTGTAAAATAAAAGTGAATTATTAAATTTGAGAAACTTAAAATGTTAATTCTATTTTTGAGGAATTAAAAATGACTTTCAAGTTTAGAAAAATAAAATAAAATTTGATTCAAAGTTTTAGGGGTTAAAAAATTATATTAACAAAAGAATTAAGAAATATATTTCTGTTCCGGTCTCCGATATCAAGGAGACAAAAATCAAGAACAAATTACTCCTCTGACTCTTACACTAGTAACCAAGAACAAATTACTCCTTTGACTCTTACGCTATTAGTTATGCATTTTTTCCTTTTTGGAGTTTCGTAATTCTGGTTCCAGAAAGAGGTTTATCTATCTCTTCCTCTCTTCTCCTTTCCATAGGTCTTCTACCTACCTGATTTGTGGGAAGACTTGTTACTGTGGCAAAATATTACTAACTGATTCATATTTCTCTGTTGAATATTAAATCCCTTCTTTTTATGAACCAATTAAGCACCTCGGCCCAAATCCTGCTCGACCCAAATCCTGTTCGGTCCACATTATACTTGGTCCAAATTCTGTTTGGCTTAAATCATACTCGACCTAAATCCTGCTCAGCCCAAATGCCTCATCACCTCGGCCCAAAATTAAAACTTATAATTTTATGATAAATATTTATCAGATCAAAATTAAAATGAGCATGTTAAGGTTGATAATTTCTATTCCATTATTTTAGCGAAACATAACAACTAACATTATAAATAACGCCAAACCAAAAAATCATTTTCTAAAATTTGGAAACTAAAAGGTAATTTTAAATCTGAAAAACTAAAGAAAAGTAACTCATTGAAAAGACTAAAACTTATTATAATAATTATATTATGATTTAGGTTAGATGCACCCATAATTATTTTACGAGTTCTTTTAATTTTTTAAATGTTTTATATAGTTTTATAAAACTCATATTCTTTTTAATATTTTATAAATTATTAACAAAGCGATATGTTTAAAATAAAAGAATTTATATATATATATATATATATATATATATATATATATATATATATTTTTTTATAAAAAATATATTTTTAAAAAAAAAAAATATAGAAAGTTTTTATTTTATATTAAAATATTTTTTTTTTTTTTTTTTT
>Ga0099822_1009232_pt1 | contig 12467 bp, 8 predicted proteins | sample CowpeawhiteBW_FD_76839 | JGI IMG/M metagenome (GOLD analysis project Ga0099822, IMG submission 76839) | Root nodule microbial communities of legume samples collected from California USA - Cow pea white BW | ecosystem: Host-associated > Plants > Roots > Nodule | place: USA: California | collected... | reverse complement strand
TTATATATATATATATATATTATATATATATATATATATATATATATATATATATATATATATATATATATATATATATGTTTATTCTGTTAGATCACCCTATCTGCTTGTGTTTGGCGATGATCGTGTACGCCGTACACGGGAGTAGATGATGTCGTAGGTGGATCTGGTGATGCGTAGAGCTGGAGTGTAGCTAGTTTTGGGAGAAGATTTTTATCAGAGATTTTATATTTTTATGATTTTAAATAATTTGTAATCGTTTATAGTACTCGACTTTTGATAATTATAATAATGTTTATAATTATGGATGTTAGATTATTGTTGATGTAATAAAAGTTTTGAATTTCTCGCGTTTTTGGAAAAAGAATTTCATTAAAATGAAGTTGATTATTTACTTCTTTATTTTTATTTATTTAAATCCGTAATATCCGGTCGGGATGTTACAAAAGGCATCTAGAACTCTTTAGCCTCTAGGAAGAATCGCATGCACCATTTCATTGATGGGATCACTGAAACTCCCATTTCCAAACAGTGGAAAGCTCCCACCATCACCTATGATGGTGTTACTGATCTGAATGAGTTTTTATCCATATACACTAACCAAATTAGTTTGTACTCCACGGACAACGCAATCCTTTGCAAGGCTTTCTTTACCATGCTAAGATGCCTAACTCTTGAATGGTTCATGAGTTTGACCCAATTTGGCGGCACGATCTGACCCAAGCCGGCGACACGATGTGACATTGTTATCCCTCATAAACCTGAAGCAAGAGGAAGGAGAGTCTTTACGCACTTTTATAGACCTATTCAGGGTGATTGCCCTGAAAATCAAAGACCTCACCCCTAATTTAATCTTGCATTACATGATCTTCGTGTTAAGGCCATGACCTTTCACTAACGAGCTGGCTATGTGTCCGCCACTAGGCATACAAGAACTCAAAAAGAAAGTCTCTATGTTCATATGAGTCAAAGAAATGTGATAGTACCAAAGAACAAAAAGAGCTGAGGGAGGAAGGAGTAGTAAAGAGCTATCCACGCATATGGACAATCACCCCAAAGAACAGAAACTGAGCAAGTTCGTGCGCTACATGTCGCTCAACGCCCCCAAGTCGCGTATCCTAGACGAAGTGCTACAAATCGAGCTCATCCCTCTACCAAGGAAGTTTCAAAGCCCTCCTAACGCTGACATGAGCAAATACTGCCAATATCATTACAATAACGGTCATACCACCGATGAATGCGAGACTTTGAGAGACAAGATTCCAGAGCTCATAAGGGTCGACCACCTCAAACATTACGTTAAACACGCAGGAGAAGGAGGTTCAAGACCCAACTTCTATAGATCCCTTAGCGGAAGGATTGATAGGAGAGGGGCTTAGAGGAAGCTCTATAAGACCCGAGGAATTTAATTAATTAATTAATAAATGCAGGTAGTGGGAGCCTTTATGACATTTAATGCTAACTTTTATGATGTGAAAAAGTACTAGCTTAAATGGTTGAGAGTACTTGGTTGTGGTGAGAGAACTTGGGTTTGAGTCCTATGAATGCCAATTGTGTAATTATTTTGATGGTATTATTTTTATTATATGCTTGATCATGATTAGTGGTTAGAAATTCCTAGATGTATAAGAGTTATCAAGAAACACGAATTGGCTTAATGGTTTTGCATTGACTTGGTAATTGCATGGTGGTGAGTTTGAATCTTGGTTAGAGTAAAAACCATAACATATATTTTTTTATGCCCTAGGAACAAAATTGGGGAGATGAAGAGCTGGTGATAGGTTCCACGAATCTGGACACAGACAAAGAGCTTAATTGAATTGATAAGCTATTATGGACCAATTAAGGAGTTGATTTGAGTTTAATTTCGTTTTAATTCAATTAAATTAGTTTTAGGGTTGGAAAGGAAAGAGATAACAATAGAAATTCGTGTGGCTGCCAACCAAGGAAGTTTATGACCCTAAAGAGTGAGTGAAGAGAGTTTTAGACGGCTGGAAAAATGGCTTAAGAGGGGAGATCAACATTGGAGCAAAGAGGAACATTAGGAGACCAAAGTTTTAGCGGGATATCCAGGTTAGGGGAGTTCTTTTACATGTTTTTATTGAATTGCATGATTCTGGATCAAATAATATGATTGTGGTCCTAGCATTGTTGTAAAATACTGAAATTTGTTTGTATTTCTGGAATTTTCTAGAAACCGTCTGGCGGTCATCAGTGACCCGCTAGGGGACGCATACTCCAGAACCCAGTTTCTGAGTTTTCTTCTATAAATCACTTGGCGGCTATGTGTCGTCCGCTAGGTGACGCGAACTGGCATAGCTAGTTGATTCGTTTGCGTGACTTTAGTGATGCGCGAAATGCTTGGTTAGGGTCTTTATATCAAATTGTGAATTTGTTACGTGTTTACATGCCTGAGATTGTATCAACTTGTGATAATTCTATGAAATCTGGTATGATTAGGGAATTAGGGAAAGTTGGGGTTGGGTATGAATAAACATGATTTATGATTATTATCGGTGCATTGTTTCCATGATATTTATTTTAATGGAACAAGCATGAATTCTTTCAATTATATGGAACTCTATAAATGTGCCAAAATATATGTTAAATTGGATGATTGGAGGTTTTGGGGTCGTGCAGGTGTAGAAATTCTGGGCAGAATCCAAAATTTGTATGCACCGCCTGGTGGCCCAAGAATTGCCGCTAGACAACACATCAGGTGCAGGCTGAAAAGCTGATTTTTGCCTCGTGTTGGGTTTTTGGGTGTAATTATCTAAAATGTTGGTGCATGATATTGTATAATTGGGTGTAAGGGATGGAAAGGAAACATTGGAATGTAATATATTTGGCTATAGTTGTCAAGAGATATAAGTTAAGAGATATAAGTTGGGATGGTATGCATGTAAAAGCCAAGTTTTGCCTTAACTATGATGTGGTGCATAGCCTGTTGTCTACTATTATGAAGTGTTTGTTTGAAGACTGAAATTATATGCAATGTATGCGTTTGATTTAAGTAATTGGAGGATGTCTTAATTGGTAAAATGATGAGTGCATAACTGATTGTATTATAGTTAAGTTAAGAGTGTGACCTTAATTGTGAATCTATGAACATATTGTATTATGATTTAGTCATAGGGTTATGTCTGGATAAGTATAAATGTGTTACGATTTGTGTGTTGTGTAATTTGGGGTTTAGTAGAACCTGTTCAAGAGTACAAAAAAAAAAACCAGTAGCATTACGCTACTAGTATAGCGCCTGGCGACGTGGAACGAGCCGCCAGGCTATAGGGACCCAAAATAGTGGCAGTTGTAACATCCCGACAGGATATTACGGATTTAAATAATAAAATAAATAAATAATTGATAAACCTCATTCATTAAAATCTTATTTCCCAAAAATACGGGAAATTTAAAACTTTTACTACCACAACAATAAACCAAAAATCCATAATTATAAACACTATTATAATTATCCAAAAGTCCAGTAATATCAATGATTACAATTTATTTGAAATCATAAAAACAATATAAAAATTCTGAGAAAATCTCCCCAAGACTAGTCCTGCTCCGGCTCTACGCCTCACCAGATTCACCTACAACATCATCTACTCACGTATATCGCATGTACGATCATCGTCAAACAAAAGCAGATAGGGTGAGCTAACAGAATAAATCATATATATATATATATATAAAATACATTTATATATATCACACAATCACACCAAAGGAATTCCATCCTTTGATTCCATGCCACATGGCCACAACCATGTTAACCGTGTTCTACGTCTTCTAGTGAGTACCTCAAGATGTCTTGGTGTCATACCTATCGACCACAACCGATAGAGCACGTGCGAGAAACCATGCTACGGATCACACACCGTAACGCCAGGTGGAGTTCCCAATACGAACATAGCTCGTAACGTCCCAAGACTACCAAACTCGTCAGCAAATTACTAAGGAGGGCAATTTATCTGGACCCATCCGTGCGAGCCACAACCAGCACATTCACACTAGCAACACTCGCCAACCCGAGCCACAATCAAGAGTTCCTCGTGTTCATCTGCCATCCCGAGCCACAACTCGAGGGATGTCATTCCGAGCCACAACTCAGGGAATGTCACGTGCTTAACCCTTATCCCGAGCCACAACTCAAGGAACACCAGCAAGCCGACCTTCAAGTTATCGTAGAAGCCTTGTAAACCACGCAAATCATCCAAGCAAAATATAATTCTGCTGCAGCAATATCGCCTGACGCTGCTCACGAGGCATCAGGCACTTTCCACTTCTAGATCGTTTGGAGGGTATGATGAGTTCGAACCTTTGCTCTCATTAAGTGTTTAAATTTTGGGGATTTAATATCATTTTTGCGCTTAAGAATTGATTTTAGTTGCATAATATATTATTGAATATTCTTATCGTTTAATAATGCAACCGAAATTTAATTTAGGTCCTTAAGAGTGTAAATTGGGAATATTTCAAGTCATAAAATATGTTCCAAAATTAGAATTTTGGAGAGAATTAATTCAGGAGTTAAATGTACCCCAGTTTCAATTTTACACCCCTTTCTGCAATTGGGTCATCAAATTTTGAACAGAAATATTTCTGGAGCTAAATGCACCTCCACTTTTTATTTTCCACACCCCATTCTGCAATTGGGTCATCAAATTCTGAAAATGAATATTTCTGGACCTAAATGTACCTCTAGTTTTTATTTTCCACAACCCTCCTGAAATTGGGTATTCTAACTCTGTTATGCACCCCTTCTTTTTACTAATTTGCACCCTTAATACCACTTAAACTCCACTCACTAAAATAACCAATCATAGAGTGACACCTCATCACCTTCTCTCCTCCACACAATCAGAAACCCTAACTCTAATTTTTCCACCTCTCTCACCCTCACTATGCCACGTGACAATCCTCCACTCACTAAAATAATCAATTAAAACATGCCACGTCCTCCCAATTAGAGCGTAGTGGCCACAATCAGAATCTGCGAAACACACCTTGTGGCAACCCTCACGGCAGCCAACCCTAATTGTGGAAAGAGAAATCTGATTTGAGAGAGAGATTTTTCTTACATGTGGTAGCCTCTCACTAGACAGTCAAAGAGTCAACATTGGTCAACCAATCAACTCTGGGCAAGGGTGGTCAAATGTGGTCAAATTGCCTATTTTACACTATATCTGACAAGTGGTTCCTCTACAAGAACCCTAAATGGCTTAGAAAAGGAAAGAATCGTCTAGCGGCAGTTCATCGCCGGCCAGACAATTTTTGGAAATTTCCAGAAACACTAACTTAATGGAATAAAATCTCAGGCATAATCATACTAAATGTAGCATGCCAATCAGACTTAAAATAAAATTAATACGTAAAGCTCTCCTAACCTGGATTCCGTTGCTAAAATTGGAGATTATTGGTAGTTCCTCTTTGATCACTCTCCAATTTCGTATTCCTCTGACTATGACACAATGACAAGCACATAAACCCTTCTTTTCACCCAAAATTTCTCTTTTAATGATACCGTAATGGTGGATTAACGCACTAAAATGAAAATTGCCATTAAGTGGTTCTTTTCCAGCCTCCCTTGGCTGCTCATTGTCAACTAGGGTTTCTCTACCCTTTCACCTTTATGCCAAAACTGATTTTAGCAAAAAAAGTAAATTCGTATCTATCAAGGTTCGAACCTATACCCACGCCAATGTTAATTCCTTGCACAACCATTCAACCAATTCATGTTTCATGATATTTAGTATAATTTTATGATTATATTATCACTTAACATGATCAAGCATATTATTAAAAATAATAATAAATTAAATAACACACAATTGGCATATATAGGACTTGAACCCAAGTCCTATCACACAATCAAGTACTCTCAACCACTTGAGCTAATACTTTTCCACATTATATAAATCAATAATTAATACCTTAAAGGCTCCCACTACCCGCATTTATTAATTAATTATTTATTTAATTAATTTTAACAGGTCTGACAACAGTGGCCACTGAATTTGCGTGGTGTCTGGCGGTAGGGGAGGCTCCGTCAGGCGGAGTCGCCTAAAAAAGGCACTAGGGAAGGCTTGTTGCCTAGCGACAAGAGGAGACCGTCAAGCGGTCTGAAACCAATTTTCGCCTAGCGACGCGAGTGATGTACAAGGCGATTTTGGGTGCAGAGTTGGATTGCGAGGAGGATTCTACACAGCTTTGGATAAAGGTCTTGATGTGATGCTTTGCTAGGGGCCCAATTACGAGTGCAACTTGTATTGGGGTAACACGTGGCCACTCGAGGTTGTAGCCTACTGGTTTTGGAAATCTAGTGGAGTGTGCGAGATCATGGCTCGTATGGATGGGTTTCGGAAGATTGTCCTCATCGGTGTTATCCAACGAGTTTGGTAGTCTGGGGACAAATACGGACTGAGGTTCGAATTGAGGAACTCCACTTGGTGTCGTGGATCGTGGTCGTGGCAAATTTATTCTCGCGTGTGCACTATTAGGTGGTGGCCTATAGTCGGAGGGGCTAGTAGACACTTGTGGCAGCAAAGATCGATCAGTGTAATCATCAAAGGGTGTAGAATCAAGAGGCATCCAACATAAATTTTAAAAGCCGAGGATTGAAGAAGGTCGTCAAGTTCTCATGGGACGAAATATGCTAGAGAAGTTTCGACCAGTTGAAACAACTACTCACTACTCCACCCATCCTTAGCAAACCATACACCAATCGTTGTTTTCTAGTTTACATCGCAACCACACAAGATGTTTTTAGTGTTGCCATCGTACAGGTATTTGACCAAGAACAACGACCAGTATATTTGGTAAGTCGCATACTCCAGGACCCAGAAACATGATACCAAATGGTAGTGAAAATCACCTTGTCCCCAGCGACAGCGGCAAGACAACTTTGACTTTACTTCCAAAGCCACACGATAATTATAAAGACAGACTATATCAACTAGAAGAGACTGCAAAAACCTGAACTTGTAGAAATATTATTGTCATGGTCAATAGAGGTATCAGAGTTCAACATCAGCTACGAGCCTCACAGCCCCATAAGGCCAAATGTTTGGCTGACTTTACCAACGACCAACAAAGTAACAAGCCCCTCAAAGAATAGTGGTTCACAATGTATGTAGACAGATCCTTAAATCCACAAGGCGCGGGAGCTGGCATCATCCTAGACGAACCCAGGAACATCCTGATTCGACAATTCTTGCAGTTCAGTTTCAAGACCTCCAACAACCAAGTAGAGTATGAAGCCATTATAGTTAGCCTCCAACTCTTTAACGACGTAGGAGTCAGTCGATTGTTGTGTTGAACGTACTCAAACTCGTCATTGGCACCTAATTGGAGAGTACCATGTCAAGGACGCATGAAGGGCAGTTCACCCTGGTATACAGTATTGATACCATGATACCGGTGGAAGTAGGCGAACCAACCATACGCCAATAACACTATGATGAGGACCTGAATAGAGAGTGTATGAGTACTAATCTCCACCTCCTCATCGAAAAGAGAGAAAAGGCACACATACATAACATAACGGCCAAGCTCAAAGCAGAAAGAAGATACCACTTGAAGCTACATCCCAATCTTTTCGCAAAGTGGACCTCGTGTGCTAGTAGGATAGCATAGCAAGGAAGCACGATGACAAATTCTCTACAAATTGGGAGGGACCCTTCTGAGTAGAATAATTTGTGAAAGTTCCTGACCACTAAGTGTTGCTAGTTGAAGACTTTAATTTCTCAATACTCCCTACCACTAAGTTAACTGCCACGACATTTATCCAGTAGTTGCGGGTCGAATACCCTGCTTCGTTAATATTCAAAAACGAATTATTACCCACTACAGCTTATCAAGAGAAAGCAAAGGAATAATGTAAAACACAAGACAAAAAGTTGAAAAAACATAACGAGAAACACAATTTTCATTACAATATTTTTCAAGGTCGATAAACTATTTTTCAATCCAAAGATGATACAAAAAGTTGTAAGTTTGCTACCCATTTACTAGATAGTCATGACGCCTACAAAAGCCAAATTTTTTCAGAGTAGAACAAATCCCCATTTTTAATATAAAACACAACAAATAAGTAATTGTTGCCCCAAATTTTTAATGCATAAAATTCAGTACATGGATGTTTCAAAAGTGACCAAAAAAAACCTCTGCTTCAGTACAAAATAAGCAAACACTAGGGAATGACAGATAATTTCAATTCCATTCCCATACTCGAAATTGTGATTGTCAAGATTTATTCTCACGCCAAAATTATGAATTAGTAGAATAGAAATCTAACAAGTACCACAACTACATTGTTGAATTCAGGGAAAGGATTTCCATGTTGTATGTCACTTTGACTAGTTCATCCATGGTGTAACCATATAGTATATCATCCTTCTCTAACTGTTTGTTCAACCCTTCTATAAGACTCCGATGATATTCATCCCAATGTTTGTCAATTGTCTTCTTACTCATATGCGGCTCTAGGGCATCCTAAGAAATATTTAAGCACCAAAATAAAGTCAGAATTATCAATGTTGACACAAATGGTCTATAGGTGGCTATGATGCATGAATGCCATATGAGTATCAGTTACCACGATATGAGTATTAGATACAACAACAACGATATGAGTATCAGATACAACAAGTATCTAACATAGCAATTTTCCTCATCTTGAAAAATATAAGATTTGATACATTCATATACATTTAAAGTAGGTATTTATGCATATATATAATTCACAAAATAAAATAAATGTTATCGTACTTTCTTTTAAGAAAACGTATTAAAATTGACAATCATTATTAAATATTACCAAGTTAACTTATGAAACGCAAATGTATATAGAACTTATAGTTTTATATGAACAAGTGGCGAGGGTGAGACTTACTTCGATCAACATTTGTTATAGCAACACTTGTTCTTTAATTAAGTGGTACTCAAGTATCAATTCCTAAAACTGGACTCACGGAATAAATCACAAATCATATATTTTATGTATGTTTAATATTTGGAAATATATAAAAATAAAAATGATGACATTTATATATACAGGTGGAATGTTATATAGAAGGCTATTTTAGGAAAAAGGGATTGGTGTGACATCCCATTTCTAATAGAGTAACCTACTAAAATTTTGCATCACATAATTATAATATAAAAAAACACACAACATGAAGCATACATATACTAACTATTACAGTTATCCATAGTATATTTGGATTAAAAGCTTAGGCACACCACGATGCCATAAAAACATAACACAAGAGTACTATTGTTTTCCAAAAGATTACTCATAGAGCAAGGAGTTTACAATAAACTAAGAGTTCTTCAAAAGGAGCTCAACAGTGAGCCACAACCCAGACCAAGGAAACCACCCTACATCGCAGCATCGTCACCACCCTGAGAATCTCCAAAGGTTTCCACATTTGCTCACACCAATAGCATTGGTGATCATTGCAAAAAAGAAAACCACACAAAATAGACAGGCACAAGCAAGATGGTAAGCTAGAGTAAAAATTGTTTTAATCATGTTATAAAGCAAATCAATATCCAGATCATATTACGCACAAACAAATCAGTAGGCACCCAAATCATGTGAAAGGAAACAATTTCAAGACTCTATGACTCAATGTCCGGATCATACTCTTGATATAGAATTCTAAAGGAAGTATGCGCCTGTGTTGGCTTCTAAACTCTGCAGAGTCTAGACGCAAGGCATTATCACCCAACCACAGGTTAATCCTCTAATGTCTTGGGCCCAATATGTCCCAAGACTAGGACCTCCTGCCACTCTCACCACATAAATTATTCTACTCTATGTGAGTGTGAATAATTTTTAGAGTTCAGAATACCTTCCTTTATCTAGACATCTCCTGTATCAAGGTATACACTAACCACCATCACCAAGAGTTTCCCTTGAAACTCTTTTACCAACAAAATCCACATGCCATATCAAGCATTCAATTCTCATACCAAACCACCACCAACAATCATGTTTTCCATTTCATACACAACATAACAAAATCCCATTCAATCTCATGCTTTATAAATGCATACCAATGTCCAACCCAACCAAGTCATGGCTCATTACATAACAACACATTATGCAAACGATTTGGGATTTTAGAAATAAAACTACAACTTGTGTAAAGCTCCAAAAATTTTGTATTCATATTCAAATTAAAGATGATTGAATCAAGAACCAAATGCAACAAGAACCAACTTAATTGAATAACTATAGAGAAAGTTAAGCACCAAACAAGCAATGAAGGTCAATGTTGTAAACAACCAAACTACAGAGACCTTGCGATAAAAACTGCTCTCACTACAGAGCTATGATTCAAGATCCGACCGGTCAAAGTCAAGAACTAGGTGTTAAGGATCAACTGTTAAAATTTCAGCTAGATCAAACGGTTAATGAGTTGGGAAAGTCAATTTTACTAAAACTGCGCATTTCAGAAAAAAGACATAGTCGCCCAACAACCAAGGCCCTCGCCCAGCGACCACCCGATGCTTCCAAAATACGAAAACTAACGTCAAATATCATAGTTTCATGAATATTTGAACCCCTAACTTGGAAATACACCAAAAATTAATGTTTTCCCCAATATTGTCTCATATTCCACAAAACACTAATCAAACTTAGCCAAACAAAACAGGAACAAGAAAAACAACTTTAAAAAATGAAACTCTAGCTTCCCTTACCTGCTTAGATGCTAGCAAACGCAACCAGGTGTGAAACCAAGGAGTAACACAACTCTAAGAATCAAACAGTGAACTGAAAACAGGAACACCATGACAAAACGAACGTAAAAGGTTAAACCCTAACAAAACCAACGTACCAAACGGTAAAAACGGGGAGACAAGACCAAGGAGTTTCAAAGTTCGACTTACTTGGAGGTAGAACGAATTTTGCTAGCTTGAAAATGGAAGGTTTCCTATGCCCTAGCAGAGCTCTCGTAGTACTACAAGGGAGGGGAGAGAAATTGTTTTATGCAAAGTGAGACAGAATGAAGAGTGAGGGGGTCTTGGGGTCCATAGTGGGCTGATCTTGGACCCTTGAAAAGGCCAGGTCAATCCCTTTTTTTAGGACAAATATTAAAAATAAAAAGGAGTCTAAAATTGGAGCGTGGGACCCTTGGTATGAGCCGTCTTATTTCTCAAGGTTAACAAATAAGTTTTTGGATTAAGATTTCCAAAAAATCACAAAATAAGAAAATAATCTATTATCGTAGAAACACATCTAGAAATAAGAACATGTAATTAGAATAAAAGTACACATTAAATTTGATGTGGTTTGGCACTTGATGCCTATATCCATTAATACTAAATAAAAATATTATCATTGAGCATACAATTTTTCAAGTAAAAAAAGTGTATAATTCCACATACATGACAAAATTGCAAACCTTATCGAACAACTTTTCCTAATAGAATTAAAAAGAAAATACCTTCTCGTACAATTTTTCTAGATAGAATTAAAAACCTTCTCTACATTTTTTTTTTTTGGAACAAAATTACAAACCCATGAATACCCAAGAGATTTATTAAATTGAGGAAAAAACACGAAAATCAACTATTCCTTTTATAATAGAAACTTTCTTATTTCTCTAAACTCTTTCCTCTGTAAAAAGGTGTGTTTCATTTGCATGGAGCAAATATACAAGTACCTTTTTGCCATTTTATCCACAATAGATAACTCAAAATATTAATTTAGATGTCAAATTATAGAGCCTAAGCAGGGAAGACAGAGGAGTACTAGGAATAGTAAGATTTTATTGACATTGGTGGGTAATGACATGATACTAAAGACAAAACACTAATTCATTTATACTAGTGGCAGTGATAGGCCCATTACGCAAGTACACAGAAGGAAAGGGAGGAGGGGATGAAGGAATAGGAAAATGGGAAAACGGACTCCAGAAACCACGCCAATTCGTCTACAAAATGAAAGAAACACGTCATAGCGTTGTTTGACACTGATGCTTTTTTGTATTGAGAAAAAGGAATCAATATAATAAATACAAGAATTTGATATTCTCTAACAATGAATATATGACTAAAAAATAAATAAAAGCATTTCTAATAATACATATAAAATCTAGATATTCTCGATTATATAGGATTCACTACTTATTTCTATAATAGATCATATAACTACTCTAAAATATAAGATCCAATAAGACATACATCTTTGTCCCAATAAACAAGATGGTTGTAATAAAAAGAAATTACCTAAGAGAAATAAGTTGTCACAATTTATTTCAAAATGGTAATTTAAATTTTAAAGTTCACTGAAGGTTGGATAATTGTATGTTTCTCCATAAACAGAAGTTAATGTAATGCCATCCCTTTCCTAGTTTTTCTTTTTCTTGATCATTCCAATGGTTGAAGCTCAATGATAATTATAACTAGCACCTAGCTTGAGCACAAGTGAATATAACAATTAACCTACAAAT